>OGHC01000425.1_pt1 | contig 32271 bp, 32 predicted proteins | sample 1571381 | NCBI WGS metagenome assembly OGHC01 (sample SAMEA2581945, study PRJEB24529) | metagenome | biome: Human gut stool | place: China | collected 2011 | reverse complement strand
TGCAGACAGAAACAACGGGTATCCTCCCAGCTGATACATACCGGTTTCAAAAGAAACCCTTGTTCTTGTTGAGGATTTTTGGAAAATCATACCGAGGGTCTGACCCTTGAGCCTTTGATGCGCTATGCCGTGCTTGTTTTCATATTTAAGCTGATCGGCAAGATTTAAAAGGTCAGATATTTCACTTGGAGTTGTCGATAAAAGACTTAACAAATGCTTCATTTTAATTCACAGAGCCTTTCCGGCTACAAATATAGTCACGTTGCCCCTGCCGTAGCCGTGCAAGGCGTGAAAACTGCATAGGAGTTTATTCAGAAAGGGTCTTTTCGAGAATCTCAAGTCCCCTGTCTATTTCGTCATATGTTATGGTGAGCGGAGGAAGCATACGAAGCGACTGCTTGGCGGTTAAAATAAGAAGCCCGTTTTCAACACAGCGCGCCGCCACATCCGCCGCCTTTTGATTTTTAAGGTCTATACCTATCATAAGGCCCATACCGCGCACTTCGGAAACATCCTTAAACGAAGAAACCTTGTTTCTTATGTATTCGCCCTTTTCGCGGACGTCCTTTAAAAATTCTTCGTCAAGTCGATTTAATATCTCAACCGCGCCCGATAAAACCACGGGATTTCCGCCGAAGGTGGTACCGTGAGTGCCGGGAGTCAAAACGCTGCCGAACTGCTCTTTTGCAAGGCACGCTCCTATCGGCAGTCCGCCGCCGAGGCCCTTTGCGGATGTCAAAACGTCCGGCTTTACGCCGATATTTTCCCAAGCATAGAGCTTACCTGTTCTGCCGACGCCTGTCTGCACTTCGTCGAATATGAGAACAATATCGTTTTCATCGCAAAGCTCTCTTATGTATTCTATATAATCGCGCGGAGTTATTACGACTCCGCCCTCGCCCTGTATAACCTCAAGTATTACCGCGCAAACCGTTCCGTCGAGAAGCTCGGAAAACGCTTTTTTGTCGCCTGCCTCGGCATATTTAAAGCCGCCCATAAAAGGCATAAAATACTTGTGGTAGTGCTCCTGCCCCGTTGCGGTTATTGTAGCCATGGTTCTGCCGTGGAAAGAATTCACAAGCGATATTATCGTATTTCGGCTTTCACCGTAGCGGTCGAAGCTGTATTTTCTCGCAAGCTTTATGGCGCACTCATTTGCCTCCGCTCCGGAATTGCAAAAAAGCCCCTTATCAAATCCGCTTTTTTCGCACAGAAGCTTTGCCGCCTTGGCAACAGGCTCGTTATAATAGAGATTTGATGTATGCTGAATTTTATCTATCTGCCCGATAACAGCCTTTTTCCAGCCATCATCGTTTACGCCGAAAATATTAACGCCTATACCCGAAGTAAAATCAATTACCACTCTGCCGTCGGATGCCGTCAGAGACGCATTTTTGCCGCCCGTCAAGGCTATCGGGAAATGACCGTAAGTCGGCATTAAATATTTGTCGGCAGTATTTTTAATTTCGTTAAAATCCATTTTATCAGTCCTTAATAAACTAATTTTATTATATATACAAAGTCCGAAAAATGCAATTGCCGTTTAACGCAAGCTGTTGTCGGCGATGCGGTATGTTATATACTTGTTGTCTGCACAAAACAAAGTATTACGGAAAAAAGCGCAAAATCTTGATTTCGTGAAATTTTTTTCGTTAGACGAGGTATATACTGCGAGCTGCACAGAACGAAGTATAACGGAAAAAAGACACGAAATCACCCGTGAAACATTGTGCCGAAGCCCTCATCCGTGAACAACTCCATAAGAATAGAATGCGGTATACGTCCGTCGATTATGTTGGTCTGAAGAACTCCGCGGCGGACGGCCTCTACGCAGCAGTCGATTTTCGGTATCATACCGCCGGAGATAACGCCCTGAGACTTGAGCGACGGTATTTCGGAAACCTGAACGTCGTGAATTAAAGTGGAATCATCGTCTTTATCCATTAAAAGTCCGCTGATGTCGGTCATAAGCAAAAGCTTTTCCGCGTGGAGACTTGCGGCTATTGCCGCCGCGGCGGTATCGGCGTTTATATTGAACACCTCGCCGTTCTCGCCCGTTGCAACGGAGGAAATAACGGGGATATATTTATTTTCAAGAGTGTAATCTATAACGTCGGTATCTATTTCGGTTATCTCGCCTACAAATCCGACGTCCGATTTTGTGTATTTTACGGCTTTCATCATTTCGCCGTCGATACCGCAAAGGCCTATCGCCTTGCCGCCGTGCTTTGAAATGAGCTGTACCAAATGCTTATTCACCTTGCCTGCCAAAACCATTTGAACAATATCTATTGTCTCTTCGTCGGTATAGCGCAGTCCGTCTACAAAGCGGCTCTGCTTGCCGACACGTTTGAGCATATCGGATATTTCCGGTCCGCCGCCGTGAACAAGCACAATATTTACTCCGACGGAACGAAGAAGAACTATGTCGGTCATTACGGCATCCTGAAGCTCTTCGTTTACCATGGCATTGCCGCCGTACTTTATGACGACCGTTTTATTTTGATATTTCTGAATATACGGTAAGGCTTGAACGAGAACCTCGGAACGGTCCGAATTTGTAATATTTGATATTTCCATATTTCTCCTCCGATAAATGTCCGTGAATGCTGCGTTTATGCGTTCTACGCTCAGGTGCGGTAATCGCCGTTTATCTTGACGTAATCGTATGTCAAATCACAGCCGTAAGCCGCGGCAGAGAAGCTGCCTGATTTTAAATCGACAAGGATATACACCTCATCACAGACTAAGACTTTTTTCGCAAGTTCTTCGGAAAACGGAATTCCCGATCCATCCTTGCACACTTCTATTTCGCCGCCTGCCGAGCTGAATTTCACATCAACCTTATGAACGTCAATATCGGCTCCGCTGTAACCGAGAGCGCAGAGAATTCTGCCCCAGTTTGCATCCGCTCCGAACATAGCCGCCTTAACAAGCGACGAGCATATAACCGACTTTGCACATATTTTTGCCGTCTTTTGGTCTGCGGCACCCGAAACAATACATTCAACAAGCTTTGTTGCACCCTCGCCGTCTTTCGCCATAAGCTTTACAAGCTTTTCGCAAATTGCCGCAAGCGCACAAGTAAAGGCTTTATAATCTGCGTTTTCGGAGGTTATTTTCTCGTTTTCGCAAAGGCCCGACGCCAAAACAGCCACGGTATCGTTGGTGGATGTGTCGCCGTCTACGGAGAGCATATTAAAGCTGTCTTTAACCACCTCGAGAAGTGATTTTTTAAGCATTTCCGCCGAAATGTCGGCATCCGTTGTAATAAAAGCAAGCATCGTTGCCATATTCGGGTGAATCATACCGCTGCCCTTGGAAATGGCACCTATATGGCATTTTTTGCCGCCGAGAGAAAACTCACAGGCAAATTCTTTTTTTACGGTGTCCGTTGTCATTATCGCATTTGCCGCAGAATCCGAGCCGTCCTTATTAAGACCCGAAACAAGCTTCGCCATACCGTTTTTGATGGGCTCAAGGTCAATTGGCTGACCTATAACTCCGGTGGAGGCTACCACAATATCGCTTTTTGAAATGCCGAGTGCGTCCGCGGTTATTTTGCACATTTCCTCCGCTTTTTCAATTCCGTCGGCATTGCAGGTATTGGCTATGCCGCTGTTGCAGACAATTGCGCGCGCCTTGCCGTCGCTTATATTTTCACGTGTGACGGTTATCGGTGCTCCGCACACAAGATTTTGCGTATAAACAGCCGCCGCGTCACAGTCCTTTTCACAGTAAATAAGTGCGAGATCCTTTTTCTCCTTATTTTTACGGATTCCGCAATGAATTCCGTTTGCGGTAAATCCTTTCGGTGCGGCGACACCGCCGCCGATAAAACTTAATTCCATTATAATTTACCTTTCATTTATAATCTTACAGGTCAAGTCCGTATTCGGGAGGTAAACCCATAACAATATTCATACATTCCAAAGCCGCTCCCGACGCACCCTTGCCGAGATTGTCGTAAAGAGCCATAAGAAGAAGTCTGTCGTCATTTCCGGCTACGGTGACATCCATACTGTCAAGCTCAGCTTTAGAATTTGCCGCGACAAAGCCGCCGTTATCAAAAGCCTCTTTATATTTAACTATGTACGAAGCGTATTTTGAGCGGTAAACCGCTTTAATGTCCTCTGCGGTTTTTCCGTCTTTGAGATCCGTTTTAAACACCGGAACCGTGACGAGCATACCGCTGAAATAATCACAGACATACGGACAAAATATCGGTGTAACCGACAGGCCCGAAATTTTTCGCATTTCTTTAAGGTGCTTATGCTCCTGATTTAAAGCGTATTCACGGGGAGCAAAAAGCTCCGGTGCTTTCTCGTCGCTTTCATACATAGCGATACCTTTTTTGCCGGCTCCGCTGTAACCCGAAACGGCGTGACAGATAAATCCGTGGTCCGGAGAAACAATACCCTCGTCCAAAAGAGGCTTTACAAGCGCTATAAATCCGCTTGCATAACAGCCCGGCGACGCTATACGCTTTGAAGAAGCCACGGTTTTAAATCCGTCTTTAAATATTTCGGGTAAACCGTAAGCCCACCCCTCGCTTGTACGGTGAGCGGTTGATGTATCTATAATAACCGTGTCGTCATTTGTAACAAGCTCTGCCGCCTCGATTGCCGCAGCGTCCGGAAGACAGAGAAAAGCTATATCGGCACTGTTGAGAGCTTCCTTTCTTGATTTTATGTCCTTGCGAAGCTCATCGGGAAGAGTTAAAAGCTCAATATCATCTCTTTTTTTCAGACGGTCGAATATTTTAAGACCCGTAGTTCCCTGACTGCCGTCTATAAATACTTTTTTCATATTATTCACCATAGCCTTTCAGGCACCAAACAGTTTATTAAAAATCACCGTATATTCTTTGAAGCCTTAGCGGGGCGCAACCGGTGATTTTTGCCGTCTCAAAATTATGCCGCAGGCAAATTTTGATGGCAATACAATTAAGAAGTGTAACTTTTCACACTATTAGTCTTGTTCTTTCAATATTTTTTCTATTCTCTTGGCCTCTTTCAGCACGTTCTGCGGTGCGGGTCCGCCGAGCGAAGTCCTGCCGTTTACGCACTTGTCGAGATTTATGGCGTCATAAACGCCGTCGTCAAACAAATCGCATATCTTTTTGTATTCTTCAAGAGGCAACGTTTCAAGCGTAAGTCCTTTTTTAATGCAGAGAGCCACTATTTCACCTGTGGCCTTATATGCGTCACGGAACGGCAATCCCTTGCCGACGAGATAATCGGCGCAGTCGGTAGCGTTGATAAATCCGCCTGCCGCGGCTTTACGCATATTTTCGGGAAGAGCCGTCATTGTGTCAAGCATGGGTATAAATGTGGTGAGGCAGATTTTAACGGTGTCAAAGGCGTCAAATATAGCTTCCTTATCCTCCTGCATATCCTTATTATAAGCGAGAGGCAAGCCCTTCATCATTGTCAGAAGTGTCATAAGGTCTCCGAAAACTCGACCGGTTTTGCCGCGGATAAGCTCGGTTATGTCGGGGTTTTTCTTTTGCGGCATTATTGACGAGCCGGTTGAAAAAGCATCGTCAAGCTCAACAAATTTAAATGCCCATGAGCACCAGAGAATTATTTCCTCAGAAAAGCGCGAGAGATGAACCATAAGTATTGACAAAGCGGACGCAAGCTCCATACAAAAGTCCCTGTCCGATACGCCGTCAAGCGAATTGAGCATAGGTCCCGTAAATCCGAGTGCCTCGGCTGTCATTTCGCGGTCGGTATTATATGTTGTACCGGCAAGTGCACATGAGCCGAGCGGTCATGAATGGATTGGTCTGTGCGGGTCGGCAATACGTTCGCGATCACGCAGAAGCATTTCGGCATACGCCAAAAGATGATGGCCGAATGTTATGGGCTGAGCGCGCTGCATATGAGTGTAACCCGGCATAACGGCGTCTGCATACTTTTCAGCCTTTTTGCACAGAACACCTATAAGCTCCGTGACAAGCGAATAAACGCTGTTGCACTCGCGGCGCAAATACAGCCTCACGTCAAGAGCTACCTGGTCGTTTCTGCTGCGCGCGGTATGAAGTCTTTTGCCGGCCGCGCCTACGCGCTTTGTGAGCTCGCCCTCAACAAAGGTATGTATATCCTCTGCATTCGGGTCTATCTCCAACGTACCGTTTTCGATTTCCGCCTTAATGGCTTTTAATCCGTCAACAATTTTTGAAAGGTCGTCCGCCGATATGATATTTTGCGCGCAAAGCATAGTTGCGTGTGCAATACTGCCGTCTATATCATCCTTATACATTCTGCTGTCAAACGCTATTGACGAATTAAAATCGTTGGTTTTGGGATCTAAAGCCTTTTGAAATCTGCCCTGCCAAAGCTGCATTTTTTTACTCCTATCAAATACCACACAGCGACAAGAGACAGAAACATCTCTTGTCGCACGCGGTAGTGCTAAGCACTGTTGTTTATTTTTTCAAGCGGTTTACAATGATTATTTGTTATCTCTCTTTGCGTCAAGTAAAGCTTTTACCTTTGTGGGGAGTCCGAAGAGATTGATAAATCCGGTAGCGTCGGTCTGATCGTATGCGCCGCCGTCATCGCCGAACGAAGCAACATTTTCATCATAAAGAGTATACACAGAGGTGACGCCTGCGTTTATAACGTTGCCCTTATAGAGCTTAAGCTTAACATCGCCGGTTACAGTCTGCTGAGTGTTGTCGACAAAAGCCGCAAGAGCTTCGCGAAGAGGTGAGAACCATTTGCCGTTGTATACGAGCTCGCCGTATTTCTCGGCAACGAGTTTTTTGTAATGAGATGTGTCACGGTCGAGAGTTATCATTTCAAGAAGCTCATGAGCCTTGTAGAGGATTGTTCCGCCGGGAGTCTCATAAACACCGCGTGATTTCATACCTACAAGACGGTTCTCGACTATGTCAAGAAGGCCTATACCGTTTTCTCCGCCGAGCTTATTGAGCTTTTCGACAAGGGAAACAGCGTCAAGCTCTTCGCCGTCAACAGCTGTGGGAACGCCCTTTTCAAAATGGATTGTAACATATGTAGGCTCATCGGGAGCTTTTTCGGGAGAAACTCCGAGCTCAAGGAAGCCGTCTTTATTGTACTGCGGTTCATTTGCCGGATTTTCAAGGTCAAGTCCCTCGTGAGAGAGATGCCATACGTTTTTATCTTTTGAGTAATTTGTTTCACGATTGATTTTAAGCGGAATCTGATGAGCCTCGGCGTAGTCTATTTCTTCATCACGCGATTTTATGTCCCACTCACGCCAAGGAGCTATAATCTCCATCTCGGGAGCGAGTGCTTTAAGAGCAAGCTCGAAACGAACTTGATCGTTGCCCTTGCCGGTGCAGCCGTGGCAAATAGCGTCTGCGCCCTCTTTTTTTGCTATATCGGCAAGACCCTTTGCGATACAGGGACGAGCGTGCGATGTGCCGAGAAGATACTCTTCATACTCGGCACCTGCTTTAAGGCAAGGCCAGATATAGTTTTCGATATAATCCTTTTTAAGATCGAGTACATAGAGCTTTGAAGCGCCGGTCTTGAGAGCCTTCTCCTCAAGTCCGTCGAGCTCAGTTCCCTGACCTACGTCGCCGGAAACCGCTATAACTTCGCAGTTATTGTAATTTTCTTTAAGCCACGGAATGATGATTGACGTATCAAGTCCGCCGGAATAAGCGAGTACGACTTTTTTGATGTCTTTCTTGTCCTTTTTCATAAATGTTACCTCCGAGCATCGGCAAAAGCCTTTAATTTTTGATTACGAAGAGATTATACACCAATCACATTTAAAATCAAGTGTTTTTTGCATAAATATTCAAGTTTTGTGTATATTTGTGCGATATAACGACATAAATATACATTATGCGCCCTGTTTTATGCAATATTTAACCCGATTTATGAATTTTTATTCAAAAACTAAAGCCGAGCGAGAAATTTCGCCCGGCTCAGCCGTTATTTTTGGTTGTTTTTTAAAGCTTTTTTCGCCTTGGACTTTTTGACTCCGCGCGTTATAAGCCCGGCCGTCAGGGCAATTATCACAGCGCCTGCCGAAAAAGCCGCTATCTTAATGTTATGTATATACTGCCCCTCATAATATCTTGCCTTGTTTGAGCTCTTGTAACCGACAAGGTCATTATAATACATCATATAAGTGCTGTAATCGAGAGTGTTTTCGTCTATATCTATAACGCGCGTCCCGTGGAGAGGTCCGTTACCGTAAATATAAAATCCGACTCCGCTCGTATGCACCATATCAATGCCATCATACGTGCCGCAAAAGTCATTGTTATGATCGTGCCCGAAGAACGCCGCCTTAATGTCTCCCTGCTGCTTCCAAGCGTCAAATTCGCCGCCGTTCACCTTTGCGGTACACGGCCCCTCGTCAAGATGACCGCTTGCAATATCCGTATTAAGCACATAATACTTACCGTCTTTTTTTACCGCACCGTCCGTGCCCTTGGGAACCTCCTTTAAAAGTTCATATATTTCGGGAACGGGTATATGTTGGAAAAGGAGAGACGGCATAGGTTCTCCGCCGTTTTCAGCTTTCAGGGCATCGCTCGTTTTTTTGTACCAAGCAAGCTGGTCCTCGGCAACGTGGGCATATCCGCCGTTTTCTTTATCATATGTACCGGAATCTATAAACCAAAGATTAAAGACGTTCTTCGTGCCGTCCGAGCTTTTTATAGGAAGATTATAGTTGCCGCAGCCGGTCATAGCTTCTCCCTCGGAAGCGAGGCAGCCCGGCATAGAATTATAGACCTCCATTTGGAACTGTTTGGAGACCTTACCCTCGTCATCGTGGTTACCGTATACTATTGCAAACGGTATGTTCTGTGAGGTAACGGGCTCCATAATCTGCCTGATTGCCTTTTCGACACGCTTTTTGCTTCTGTAAAGCACGGGCGACGGGCCGTGTATATTATCGCCGGTAAATACAACAAGGTCGGGCTTTGCAGCTTCAATCGAAGCATACATAAGATCAAGCGTCTCTTCGCACGGATTTAAATCATCCTGCGGATCCGCAAATACAAGTATACGAAATTTACCGTTTTTAAATTTAAGCGTAGTTTCATCCCCTGTTTCGGCAAAGCTCTGAATTGCAAAGCACGGTGAAACCACCGATAAACAAAGAATTACCGATAAAATAATGTTTAATACCTTTTTCATTTTATCCTCCCAATGCGCGTATCCTCTCGAATACATTTCTCCTGCAAAATAAATAATGCCGCCGCAAAAGCTATTGCGACAAAACAGCATATAAAATAATATGCTGTTTTGAACAATAAAATCAGCGAAGGCTTAATGATTTTGTATGATTATTCTAACATCGGGATGGTTTTAATTCAACAGCAATAATCAACAATAAAAACGTGCTTTTTTCGACAATTCGAGCAGCTCATTTTTTTATCGATTTCAAATACTCTTTATCCCTGTCCGAGAGTTTCGCATCAAGAAGCAATTCAGGGCGTTTTTTTAATGTAGTCTCAAGTGCCTTCTCGTGTCGCCACTTGTCAATATTCGCGTGATGCCCAGACAAGAGTATATCGGGAACCTTTTCCCCGTGCCATTCGTACGGTCTTGTATATTGCGGATATTCCAAAAGTCCGTTATAGTGACTTTCAAGCTCCTTAGCTTCATCATTCGGCAGGACATTTTCGAGCATACGTGAAATACTGTCGGCAAGCACAAGCGCAGGCAGCTCGCCGCCCGTCAGGACATAATCGCCTATTGAAATCTCTTCATCGACTATCTCATCGAGAATTCTCTGGTCCACGCCCTCATAATGACCGCAAAGCAGCACAATCCGGTCTGTAAGGGCAAGCTCCTTTACTCTCTGCTGCGTCAAAGTTTTGCCCTGCGGCGACATATATATAAGGTGCGGTTTTTCTTCGCCGGCACCGTAAAGGCTCTTATAGCAGTCATATATGGGCTGCGGACCCATCAGCATACCCATTCCGCCGCCGTACGGCGCATCATCAACACGGTTATGCTTATCAAGTGTAAAGTCTCTTATATTTACACAGTTTATCTCGACGTAGCCGTTTTTTCGTGCTCTGCCTATAATACTTTCGGACAGCACCGACTCGCACATTTCCGGAAAAAGCGTCATTATGTCTATTCTCATTCTCCGTCCTCCCTTATTGCACACTCATCGGAGAAAAGGCCTTTGAGCGGACGAAGATATACTTTTTTGTTTTCGACATCAAGTTTCACTACCACTGAGGGAATTACGGGAACCAACGTCTCTTTTCCGTTTTTATCTTTGACAGTCCAAGCGTCATTTGCAACGCCTTTCATAACATCGGTAACTGTTCCGTACAATACATCGGTATTATCCGCGTCATACACAGCGCAGCCTATTACATCCTCAACGAACGCTTTGCCGCTGTCAAGATGAACATCCTTTCGGTCAAAATACAACACTCTGCCGCGGTATTTCTCTGCTTCTTCGATTGTAAGAACGCCGTCGAGCTTTAACAGGGCTGCATTTTTATGAGGGCGCACCGAGACAACGCCGACTGCCCTCTTGCCGTCGGCATCAAGATACAATGTTTTGATTTTTTTCAAAAAGTCCGCGCCGTCGCACCATACGTCAAAGCGCATTTCGCCTCTGACGCCGTGCATGCCGACTACCTTACCGGCCTCAAGAAATTGTTTTAACATATAAATTCACCGATTGCCGCTTTAAAACGGCACTAAATAAAATGAGTACAAGAGGAAGCCCCCCTGTACTCGTTTACTGTCAGTCGATCTCAACCTGAACTCTTGTGCCGTCCTTTGTGGCTCGAGCCTTAACAACGATTCTTTTGGCCTCGGGTATTCTGCCCTGCTTGCCTATAACTCTGCCCATATCGTTTTCGGCAACGTGAAGGTGATACACCGTAACGCCTCTGTCATCAGTCTCATCTACCGTAACGGAAACCGAGTCCGGCTCATCAACGAGTCCTTTAGCGATCTGTTCGAGAAGCTCTTTCAACTAAAAGACCTCCTATTATTTAATGATTCCGCTCTGCTTTAATACAGATTTAGCGGTCTCTGTGGGCTGAGCGCCGTTTTTGAGCCACTGCTCTGCCTTTTCAGCGTCAATCTTAATTTCAGCCGGAGACTTCATAGGATCAAAAGTACCTATTTCTTCGATAAATCTGCCGTCACGCGGAGCTCTTGAATCTGCAACAACTACACGATAGAAAGGAGCTTTTTTAGCGCCTACACGACGAAGTCTGATTTTTACTGCCATTGTTTTTTCCTCCAAATATATAATTATTAAATTTATAAACTACACTTATAAAGTGCGATTAACAAAAGTTACATTCCGTAATTGCCAAAATTTCCCATTTTACTGAAGCGACGACGTGCGGATTTTGAATTAAACTGTTTAAACAGCTTCTGCATATCGCGATACTGCTTCAAAAGCTTGTTGACATCCTCAACCTGCATACCGCAGCCTGCGGCAATTCTGCGCTTACGTGACGGATTTATAATATCGGGGTTAGAGCGCTCCTTATATGTCATCGAAAAGATGATTGCCTGAACGCGGTCAAACTGACTCTCGTCTACGTCCATATCCTTTATCTTACTGCCGACACCTGGGAGCATACCGAGCAAATCCTTCATAGAGCCCATTTTTCTTATCTGCTGAAGCTGAGACAGAAGGTCGTTTAAATCAAACTTGTTTTTTCTGAGTTTCTTTTCAAGCTCGGCGGCCTTCTTTTCGTCAAGAGCCATTTCCGCCTTTTCGATAAGGGAAAGCATATCGCCCATACCGAGAATTCGCGAAGCCATACGGTCGGGGTGAAAATAGTCAAGCTCCGTGAGCTTCTCACCCATACCGACAAACTTTATAGGCTTACCGGTAACAGCTCTCGCGGAGAGCGCCGCACCGCCTCTTGTATCACCGTCAAGTTTTGTAAGTACCATACCGTCGATGCCGAGCGCATCGTCAAATGCACTTGCCACCGTGACGGCGTCCTGACCGGTCATAGCGTCAACAACAAGAAGAATCTCGTGGGGATGAACCTCGGCCTTAATGTTTTTAAGCTCGTTCATCAGCGTTTCATCTATATGCAGACGGCCTGCCGTATCTATGAAAACGTAGTCATATCCCTTATCCTTGGCAAGGGAAACTGCATCTTTCGCTATTTTAACCGGGTCGCCCTGACCCTCTTCGAACACGGTGACTCCGGCCTGCTCGCCGACTACCTGCAGCTGCTTTATGGCAGCCGGGCGGTACACGTCGCACGCAACAAGCAGCGGTCTGTGACCCTCGTTTTTAAGCTTCAATGCTATTTTAGCACAATGAGTTGTTTTACCGGAGCCCTGAAGGCCGCACATCATAATGATTGTGGGTCCGTGTGAAGCGTATGCGAGCTTTGAGCCGGTTCCGCCCATAAGCTCGGTCAATTCCTCATTGACTATTTTTATAACCATTTGAGCCGGTGTAAGACTCTCTAAAACATGCGAGCCTATTGCGCGCTCGGTAACTTTATTTGTAAAATCCTTTGCGACCTTATAGTTAACGTCCGCTTCAAGAAGAGCGAGGCGAACCTCACGCATAGCTTCTTTAACGTCGCTCTCGGTAAGGTTGCCTTTGCTGCGAAGCCTTTTAAAAGCGGATTCAAGTCTGTCCGATAATCCTTCAAATGCCATAAACTTACCTCTGTAATTACTCTATGATAGACAAAGCAAGAGATTTTATCTTTACCGTAGTGTCGTTTATCTCTCGAGAAAGCCCGTGATTTAAATTATAATCGCTGATTTCCTCGGCACAGTTTATAATATCGCCAAGAGTGGTTTTTATGCCATTCCATTTTTTTACGAATCCGAGTCTCGACTCCATCTCGTAGAGCTGCCCCTCGGCACGTTTTATCGCATCGCGCACACCCTGACGGGTTATTCCCTCATTCTCGGCAATTTCGGCAAGAGAAAGGTCGTCGTTATAATAAAGATTGATAAAATCACGCTGTTTCGCAGTAAGCATATCACCGTAGAAATCAAGCAAAATCGTTATTTCAACATTATTTGCCAAAACTACCACTCCTTAAAGAAAAAGTCCCTGTAAAGCCAGCGACTTTACAAGGACATATTATACTAAATTATATTGTAATTGTCAAGAAAAAGTTTAGTTCTTCTTGGTTGTTCCGCCGCCCCAGTCAATAACGGCGTTCTTTGAGGGGTCCCAGTTGGAGTCGGCGGTTGTGGGCGTTGTGGCGGGTTCGGTGGGCTTGGTTACGGGCTCAGAGGGTTTTGTAGCCGGCCGGGTGGGCTCGGTTACAGGCTCCGTGGGCTTCGTAGTATTTTCCGTTGTCGGCTTCGTTGTTTTTTCGGTTGTCGGCTCGGATACGGACGAAGTCTCTTTTGTCGTAGTCTCGGCATCGGGAATCTTGAGCCCTGCCGATATACGTAAAATATATACGGCGTCGCACGAATCAATTTTACCGTCACCGTTTAAATCGGCTCTTTTGATTTCGTCATTTGAGAGGCTCAAAAGTCCGGCATCACATTTCATAACAAGCATGGCATCTGCCGAATCAACTTTACCGTCGCCGTTAACGTCTCCGCGGTTTTTACCGTCGCCGACAGCAAAAACCATTACCGCCGCAACCGACAGCACAATTACGGCCGCTGACAAAATACTGAATAGTTTTTTCATTTTAGTTCCTTTTATTATCGAGCACTCCAATCAATAACAGCCGCATGGCTCTCATCCGCAGGATCACCTGTTCCTATTTTTACAGTACCGCTTTCGCCTTTAGTGGGAGCATCATTCGGCTTTTGGGGCTCATCCTTGCCGTTCGGCTCGGTCTCGGCAGCCTGCTCGGAGGTCTTGGTTATAAGGTCTTCGTAGAACTCAACCGAACCGTCCTTGCCGGTGGTTACGGGAATAAGCTCTCCGTTTATGTTTGTTACGAATTTTTCGCCCGATTCATCGGTTGTGTATTCAATGGACGTTGTTTCGGAGGGAGCGGCTGTAGTATCGTCCTTTTCCCAGCTTCTCTTTTTTCCGCAGGAAATAAACACCACCGAAATCATAAGTATCAAAAGTGCGACAGCAATAGTTTTTTTATTCATATTTTTCTCCTTTGCGGCTTATACTTAAATTATTTTAGCACAATCGTCATTTCAATGCAACACACCGTAATAATCTTACAAATAATATATGACGAAATCACTTTAATTCGGCTATTGTAACGCCCTCTTCACCCTCGCCGTATACACCAGTTCTGTACGATTTTATGTTCGGATGGTCTTTTAAGTGCTGCTGTATGGCTCTTCTGAGCGTGCCTGTTCCCTTACCGTGAATTATTGTAAGCTCATTAAGACCGGAGCGAAGCACTCCGTCAATAAACATATCAAGGTCGGCTATTGCCTCCTCAACCGATTCACCGCGTAAATCCACGCTTGACTTACCGCTCGGCAAGGACTTTTCCTTTACGGAACGGTAAAGGCTCTGCTTCTTCGGCTTTTTCTTCGGAGCCAAAAGACGAAGCTCCGATGCCTTGACCTTCATCTTCATAACGCCTGCTTTTACCTCTGCGTTACCGTTTTTATCAAGCGATACGACCTCGGCCTCGGTGCCGAGCGTTTTAACAAATACATTATCACCCGTCTTTAACTGTCTCGGCAAAACGTAATCGTCGTCATCGCCGTCAAAGTCGTTTTTCTCGTATGTCATATCATCTATGGTGTTGAGATGCTGCTTTAACGCCGCCTTTGCCTTGCGTGCCATCTCTGAAGCGTTTTTCTCATTCGACTGCTCGCGCTTCAGGCGGTCAAGCTCCATCATAAGAGACGCTGCGGCACGCTTTGCGTTTTCAAGTATGCGTTTCGCCTCGTTTTGAGCCATAAGTATTTGCGTTTCGCCCTTTTGCTTTGCAAGTGACAGCTCGTTTTCCGCCTTTTTCTTTATCTCGTCTATCTCGTTTTGCATTTCGGCGGTCTTTTCTTTTTCCTTTTCCATTTCGAGGCGTGTTTTTTGGAGCGTATCAACAACATCCTCAAATCTGGTATTTTCCTCCGAGATAAGCTTTGCCGCCTCATCTATGACCTCTTTTGACAAGCCGAGCTTTTGAGATATCGCAAATGCGTTGGAACGACCGGGTATACCCGTTATCAGCTTATATGTAGGCTTCAAGGTATCGACAGAAAACTCGCAGGATGCGTTTTCGACTCTGTTCGTGCGAAGCGCATATTCCTTAAGTTCGGAATAATGGGTTGTCGCCGCTATTTTGGCACCCTTACGGCGGAGATCCTCAAGCACCGCAACAGCCAAAGCTGCGCCCTCTACGGGATCGGTTCCCGCTCCGAGCTCATCGATTAAAACGAGAGAGCTTTCATCAACGCTATTGCTTATATTTACGATCGTCGTCATATGTGCCGAAAAAGTGGAGAGCGACTGCTCAATACTCTGCTCTTCGCCGATGTCGGCAAACACGTTTTTAAATACGGCTATACTGCTGTTTTCGTTTGCCGGTATAAAAAGACCGCACTCCGCCATAAGAGTTAAAAGTCCTATTGTTTTTATAGAGACGGTTTTACCGCCGGTATTGGGGCCTGTTATGACAAGAGAATCATATTTATCACCGAGCGACACGTCTATTGGCACGGCTTTTTTCGGGTCAAGTAACGGATGGCGGGCTTTTTTAAGCTCGATAACACCGCGCGAATTTATAATCGGCATTGTAGCCTTCATCTTATAGGCAAGCTGAGCCTTTGAGAAAATCAGGTTAAGCTCCGCCGCCGATTCGCAGCTTATTTTTATTGTATCGGCAAAGCTCCCCGCCTCCTCTGACAGTTCCGAAAGAATTCTTTCTATTTCATCGCGTTCACGGCTTTCAAGCACCTTTATACGGTTATTTGCCTCTATTACAGCCGCCGGTTCAATAAATACCGTGGCACCGCTTCCGGATGTATCATGAACCATACCCGAGACCTCGCTTCGGTGCTCGGCCTTTACGGGAACGACAAATCGGCCGTTTCGCTGTGTGATTATAGCGTCCTGCAAGCTTGATTTGTATTTCGGAGAGCGTATCATACCGTCAAGCTTGTCGCGTATTTTGGACTCCTCGAGTCTTTTGTGCCTGCGTATATCTTTAAGCGCAGGTGAAGCATTGTCCGACATTTCGGTATCGGACAAAACAGCATTGTTTATTTTATCCTCAAGATATTTATTTGTGTAGAGCGAATTAAAAAGGTCGTCTATCGCGGTATCCATACCGGCGCTTTTTGAGCGCCACTCGGTTATACCGCGTATCACGCGCAAATCGCAGGAAATATCCAAAAGCTCACGCATGGACAGCGTGCCGCCGGACGATGCACGGCTCAGCTGATTGTTAACATTTATAAGGCCTCCGAACGATGGCGCGCCGAATTTTGCTATGAGTATATGAGCAGCCTCCGTTTCGGAAAGGCGTTTTTGCACCTCAAAAAAATCGCCGCTCGGCTGCAGCGACAACGCCGCAAGCCTTGCCTCCTCGCAGGAGGTCATTTCCGAAAGAGTTAAAAGTATTTTCGGAAGCTCAAGTGAAATGTGGTATTTATTCATAATTAGTCCTTTACAGAATAATAAAAATCAAGTGTTTTAAACGGTCTGTCCGTCTTTGAGGCAAGGTATTTCTCGGTGATGTAGCTGAGGTCCTCGCTTGCTTCAGGCGACAGCTTAAAATTGTATAATATATCTATTTTGGCAAAAACTATATGGCGCATTGCGCTGACAACGCCTATCTCAAGAGGGAAAAGAGCATTCTCGTCGGCACAGTTATCGCAGTAAAGCAAGCCTCTTTCCATATCAAAATACATTATCGGCGTCTCAAATGCTCCGCACCTTTCGCAGGCGATAAGGTTCGGCATATAGCCGGCAAGAGAAACAAGTCTTAATTCGGTTATTGCCTTTAACAAAAGCGGAGGTCTTTTTCCGCTTGCCAAAAAATACAGCGAATTGAGCACCACGCGCAAAAAATCCGTCGCATCGTCCTCCTTAGGCGACAGCTCAAAGGCTATATCGCAAAAATACTGTGCAAGCGACAGCTTTTCTATGTCGTTTCGCAAGCCGAAAAAGCTCTCTATGCTCTCGGCCTCTTCTATTATGTAGCTGTCCTTAGTTTTGTAAAGCGACAGTTTGGAATAGCACAAAAGCCCCGTTGCCGACTGCTTTTTGCTGCTTAACTTTTTGGCGCCCCTGACAAATGCGCGTAACACTCCGAGGCTGTCGGTCAGCACCGTTACAAGCTTATCGTTCTCGCCTATATTCTGTTCTTTTAAGATAAGCCCCTTTACATTCACACCCATCGCTTTTGCCCTTTTCGGCTGAACAACCGACGCTGTTTTGCTCTCGGCGGTATATAAGATAGTCCTCGATTTTACCGCTTTTCGCAAACAAATTCCAATAAATCTCGTTATAGATAAAAAACACCGCCCTCGGAAAACTTATATATTTAAATTCTCCGTGTGCGGCGGTATTATGTCTGTCAATCAAGACCAAAATTGTGTATAAGTCCCTCTCTGTTACGCCAGTCCTCTTTAACCTTGACCCAGCATCTGAGATTGACCTTTATGCCGAAGAATTTTTCCATATCCTCACGGGCAAAGGTCGATATTTTTTTCAACATGTTTCCGCCCTTGCCTATAATTATTCCCTTGTGGGACTCGCGCTCGCAGTAAATAGTGGCTTCTATGTCCATAATATCGCTCGTATCACGCTCGCGCATAAGCTCGATGGAAACCGCAACACCGTGAGGTATCTCCTTATCAAGCAGGCGGAGCATTTTTTCGCGTATCATCTCAGCTGCAAGCACTCTTTCGGGCTGATCGGTCAACGTGTCATCCGGGAAAAAGTGCGGGCTGTTTTCGGCGTGCTTTTTAAGCTCCGAGAGCAAAGCCTCTATACCCTCGCCCGTTTTTGCGCTGACGGGAACAATCGCTTCAAAATCATACTGCTCCGAAAGAGCAGCAATTTTAGAGATAAGCTCTTCCTTACGGCTTATCATATCTATTTTGTTAAGAGCTGTTATAACAGGCATTTTTGCCGAGCGAAATTTATTTATAAGCTCCTTTTCCGCGGCGTTAAGCTCTTTATCCGTCGCATCGACGACAAACAGGCACTCTTCAACGCCGGATATGCTGTCGTTTACCGCCTCAACCATATATTCGCCGAGCTTGTCCTTAGGTTTAAAAAATCCCGGAGTGTCGGTAAAAACAAGCTGCACATTATCATCGGTAGTCAAAACGCCCATAATTTTTGTACGGGTGGTCTGAGGTTTACCGGATACTATGGCTATTTTACTGCCTATAAGTCGGTTGAGTATCGAAGATTTGCCGACGTTTGCCTTGCCGCCTATGGCTGCAAAAGCTGATTTTGATTCGTTCATTTTTTCTCCTTATCCGCTCTGTCGGAAGATTTTTTCTTAATTTGCGGAAAACCTTTAAATATAAAAATAAAAGCGACAACAAGACTTAAAAGGAACAGCACAAAATATAATATGTGCTCCTTAAAATAAACATAAAGTGCCGAAAAGGCCTTTGGCTGCCACATTATCATAATTCCCGTGAGAACGGCAAATATTGCCGATACCAAAACGGCTCCTGCCGCGGTATTCTTTGCCGCCCTGCCGTTATCCGTCCATTCGGTGCTTGCCAAATCGACGGTTCTTTCAACTGCGGTGTTGACAAGCTCAAGAGACACAACAAGTGCGTTTGCAAGAAATATTATCGCAAACTGAGTTCTTGTAATCTCAAAAAAGTCCGCCATCAGCAAAAAAGAATACATATATATCATACAGACAAAATGTATTCTCATATTGCGCTCGTGTTTAAGTGTGTAAAATATTCCGCGGAAAGCATAGCCGAAGCTCCTTATGAGCCCGCGCATCAGATTTTATCCTCACTCTGGTCTATATAATAGCTGCCGTTGCGTTTGAGACCGAGCTGTGTTAACACAGTCTCCTCTTTTTCGCGCATATGTACCGCTTCAAGACCGCCGTTCACATGGTCATAACCAAGAAGATGCAAAAGAGAATGGACGGTCAAAAACGCGATTTCCCTCTGAAGAGAGTGTCCTTATTCCTCTGCTTGCGCTACTGCCTGCTCGATTGATATAACTATGTCGCCGAGCATTTTTGCACCGGTGTCATGATTTATATCGTAAACGCCGTTTTCACCGAGCGGAAAAGACAAAACATCTGTTGACGCGTCGATATTACGGTGTTTTTTGTTAAGCTCTCTTATCTCGGCGTCGTCCACGAAGGACACGCTGATTTCGGCGGAGCCTTCAAATTGCTCCATTGCGAGCACCGCGTTGCAGCAGCGACGGACGAGCATACGCACACCTGTAGGTATTTTTACCGTTTTCTGTTTGTTTGAGATGATTACCTTAATTTTGTCTGTCATTTTCTTTTCTCCTCATTTTTCTCATATGCTTTGATTATATCCTGTACTAATTTATGCCTTACTACGTCCTTTTCGGTGAACGTATTTATTGAAATATCCGGAACATTTCTGAGTATTCTCATAGCGTCGGTAAGCCCCGACCTTTTCCCGTCCGGTAAATCTATTTGGGTAACATCGCCGGTTACTACCATTTTAGAGTTGAAGCCGAGACGGGTCAAAAACATTTTCATCTGCTCGCGAGTGGTGTTTTGCGCCTCGTATTATAAAGCTGTCGTCAAGCGTTCTGCCGCGCATATACGCGAGCGGTGCCACCTCAATAGAGCCGCGCTCCTGATAACGGGCGAACGCCTCTGCCCCGAGCATATCGAAAAGCGCGTCATACAGCGGTCTTAAATAAGGGTCAACCTTTTGCTGTAAATCGCCCGGCAAAAACCCGAGCTTTTCGCCTGCCTCAACCGCCGGACGTGTCAAGATAATGCGATTGACCTCCTTTGCGCGAAAGGCAGTGACAGCCATGGCGACGGCAAGATATGTTTTACCCGTGCCGGCAGGACCCGCACCCAAAACTATTGTATTTTTTCGTATTGCCTCGACATACTTTTTCTGACCGAGCGTTTTCGGCTTTACGGGTTTGCCCTTAGATGTTATGCAGACGCAATCACCCGATAAGGACATAAGCTTGTCCTCTTCGCCGTCCTTAACAAGAGATATAACATATCGCACGTTTTGATCGGAAAGAGCTTCGCCCTTATTTATGAGGGCTAAAAGGCGCTCTATGGCGGTTGTGGCCTTAGCCACATTTTCCGCCTCGCCGCTTATTTTAAGGTCGGAGCCGCGATTTAAAACCGTAACCGAAAATTCACTTTCTATAAGTCTTATATTCTCGTCAAAGCTGCCGAATAAGCTTACGGCATTTTCCATACGGTCAATACTGAGGACCTGCTCAAACACTGAAAAACCACCTTAGATAATTTTCTGTCGATATTTAATATATAGTATCACAATTTTTGTGATTAGTCACTAATTTTTTTCAACAAAAATCTCGCTCTCAACGCCTATTTGTTTTTCACATTTGTATGCTCCGCTGAGTCTTGAACCGTTTTTTTGTATGTCAGAGGAAATAATCTTACAATTTTTCAATTCGCCCCTGCAAAGGTCTGTGTATTTTTTTGCCGACAAAAGCTCCTGACAGCTTTCTTCCTCCAACAAAAAATCTCTGTTGTATTCGGTAGAGCGTACCCTTATTATACCCATGGGCAAGACGGTTTTATCTGTTGACGCGAGAAAGCTCACCGCATATTTTTCTCCGTAATCGGGAACACCTCCGAGCGGAATTTTAACATTAAAAAAATACAGCGCATACCTTATTTTTTCACGCGAAGCCGCGCAAAATTCCGAATTTTCAAAATCGGAAGAAATGTTTTTTTCGACTTCCGCATACACGTTGCCTGCCGCATGTACGAGAGATTCGGTCTTGTCTTGATTTGTCTTTACCCCGGATATGAGAAGATTGCCCTTCAGCACGGCAGAGCCTGACTTTATTTCCTCTTGCCCGGAATACAACTGTACCTTTGTCACTACGCCGTCCTCCGACGCAACTATATTACATGGGGTTTCGTTGTCCTCTATCTTCGGTGCCGGCACGCTTTCACGCACCTCCACGGACGCATTAGAGCCGTTCAGATTGACAACCGCAAACGACAAATCACCGTCAAATATTTTTAAAGCCTCGTCTGAAATCTCTTTTGCGTTTATATCTCGGCGCTTTGCTCCGGGTTTTACTCCCAATGAAGAAAATACATTGAGAATTTGCTCGTCTGATATGTTTTCGTTTCCGCTGACGGATACAGTCCATATCATAGTCGATAAATACGAAACGGTGATTATCGCCGCGGCAACGCCTATTACAAGTCCCACTCTCTTTCGCTGCTTAAATGTAAAAAAAGGCAAACCCGTTTTTTTAATTATTCTTGTTTTTACCCCGGAACGCCTTACCGCCTCCCTAATATTTTTATAGTCTCGAAGCATAGTTTTTGCATACAGCTTCTCTTTTACTCGTTTTACATCCCACAATCTTACGTGATAAACGGAGCACAGATTTATAAAGCGTTCGGGAAAACCACCCTCCGCGCAAAATTCAACATATCCGAAAATAAATCTCAAAAAACGTATTATTGACATAAAATCCACCTCAGCCCGTAAATTCAATCTAAATTATACTGCCCTTTATCACCGTCTGTTCGTCGGAATAAGAACACAGCGTAAGGTCGCTGCCGCAAAAGGTAACGGTCAGAGAGCCTGCATTAAGCGAAATCCTGTCATTGTCATATTCCGTTATTCCGAAGCAGCCGTCAATGACCGCCTCCTTATTGCCCTCCGTCTCAATATGCGGCACGGACGGGCTCAAAATTTTAGGCATATCAAGCGCGCCGACAATTTTTTGCTCGGACGCTTTTTTTCTCTGCTTTTTTCTTGCGGTCAAAACCGATCCCTCCGAAAAGTCATTTTAAGCTCATATATAAATATGCCGCCTCATATATTTAAATTACGGAAAAGGGTGAAAAGAATGGATAAAAAGCAATGCCGAAAATATATAGTTCCGGTTATATTGACTGCCTTGGTGTGTCTGTTTTTGTTTACAAAGCCGGATATATGCTCAGAGGGCGTCAGAAGCGGAATACTTTTGGCGGCGGAAACGGTTGTACCGTCCCTGTTTCCGTTTATGACGGTGGCCTCCTTTCTTCTGCGCTCTGGGCTCGGAGAAGCCGTGGGAAAACCGTTCGATAAGGTGTGCGAAAAGCTGTTCAGGCTTCCGGGCGTTTTGGCTCCGGTTATTATTATGTCGCAGATAGGAGGATTTCCCATAGGCGCAAAAATGACCTATGAATTGCTCAAAAAAAATGCTATAACCGAAAACGAGGCGCAAAGAGCTTGTCTTTTTTGCATAAACGCGGGCCCCGCCTTTGTGATAGGGACGGTTGGCTCGGAGATGCTCGGAAGCGTCAAAGCCGGCGTGCTGTTATACATATCCACTGTTTCGGCATCATTTTTTACCGGTATCTTTTCAATGGCTCTGTATGATAAAGCGGCGGAGGAAAAGGGTAAAAGCGAAATTCCGTTTACACTTTGCGACCCTGTCGGAGCTTTTGTACGTTCCGTGGGCGACGCCACAAACGACGTAATAAAAATATGCGCCTGGGTAGTTATTTTTAAAACCGTATGCGACGGTTTATCTACCTTACCTATACCGCCCGGAGCTGCTCTTTTCTTTGAATTCATCCTCGAGGTCACAAACGGCTGCCGCGCTGCCGCCGGAAAAGCTCCGATACCCGCCTTAGCCGCAATAATATCCTTCAGCGGTCTGTCGGTACACTGCCAGATAATGTCGTATCTCAGATACACAAAGCTCAAAATGCGGTATTTTTACACGGCAAGAGCGGTATGCGCGTCTTTTTCGGCAATAATATGTATGGAGCTTTTAAAGGTCTTCCCATGCGAGGTATCTGTCTTTGCAACCGACAGCTCCGTAACTCCGGCAGCCTATTCGGTTTCCGTACCGGCTCTTGCGGCACTGCTTATAATGAGCGTGCTGCTCATCTTAGAGGTTGATTCGGATAAAAAAATGTGTTAGCATAGTAATACACAATGTAATCGGGGTGAAACGGATGAAGGATAAGATGCTTGGCGGAAACATTTCTCCGAAATGTGAATACTGTGAATTTTCAACGCCGACAAATGACGGCGATACGGTGCTCTGCCCCAAAAAGGGCGTTGTGTCAAAAGATTGGTGCTGTAAAAAATACAAGTATGACATTTTTAAACGTGAACCGAAACTACACCCGACAGCGCCCGAATTTTCAAAAAGCGATTTTGAGATTTAACATAACAGCCGTCCGAGAGACAAAAGCAGTTCTCGGGCGGCTGTTTTTTCGATAAAAAAGCGAATATATACTTAAGAGATTGAAAAAGAGAATAAAAGTGATATACTATTATAATCAAAAATTCATTCAAAAGGAGCAACTATGAAAAAGTATTACGCTCTTTATAAAAAGCAATTTATCTTAGGGCCGGCGTTTAAGCTCGCCGAGGCCATACTTGAACTTTTGGTCCCGCTCGTTATGGCTAAAATCATTGACGTGGGAATCAAAAACGGCGATGTGCCATACATTATAAAAATGGGGCTTTTGATGGCAGGGCTCGGTATACTGGGCCTTTTGTGTGCCATAGTATGTCAATACAGCGCTGCCGTTGCCCAACAGGGAGTTGGCACGGAAATCAGAAACGATATGTTCAAAAAGATAAACTCCTTTGCACAAAGCGATATTGACGCCTTTTCTTCGTCATCGCTTATAACGAGAATTACGAACGACGTAAACCAGATACAGTCGGGCGTTGCAATGTTTATACGTCTTATGTTTCGCTCGCCGTTTTTAATAGCCGGTTCGCTTATTATGGCAATGAAGCTTGATCTTAAAATGTCAATAATCTTCTTTGCCGCAGGTCTTTTGGTCAGTCTTATTATGTACTATGTTCTGACTAAGAGCCTGCCGCTTTACAAGGTGATACAAAAGGTACTTGATAAGGTCTCGCTTGTTGTCAAGGAAAATCTTTCCGGCGTCAGAGTTATACGCGCATTTTCAAAAAGCAATCACGAAAAAGAGCGCTTTGGCGATAAGAATGACGAGCTGACTAAGATAAACTTCCGTGTGGGCAGTCTTTCGGCACTTCTGAACCCAATGACATTTGCCGTGATGAACCTCGCAATAGTAATTTTGCTGTATTTCGGTGGAAAAAACGTATATTCGGGCGAGCTGTCGCAGGGAAAAATAATAGCACTCATAAGCTATATGACTCAAATACTTCTCTCTATAATCGTATTTGCAAACGTCATAGTCGTATTTACAAAGGCACTCGCAAGCGTTCAGCGCGTTAAAGAGGTATTGGACGCCGAGCCGAGCATAAAAGATGACGACGCGGCATATCAAAACGGCGATGAAGCCGCTACGGCGGTCGAATTCACCGATGTCAGCTACGCATTCCCAAAATCCGACGAAAACGCCCTGTCAAACATCAGCTTTACAGCCGAGAAGGGCGAAACGATAGGAATTATAGGCGGTACGGGCGCAGGCAAAAGCACACTCGTAAATCTGATACCGCGCTTCAGCGACGTTAAAAACGGCAGCGTCAAGGTATTCGGCCACGATGTGCGAGACTGTAAATTCGGGTATTTAAGGCACGTCATACATGTTGTACCGCAAAAGAGCAATCTTTTTTCGGGTACAATAAAGGACAACCTGCTGATGGGTGACCGCTCCGCCGATGACAGAGACATTGATTTTGCGCTCAAGGTTTCACAAAGCGCGGAATTTGTATCAAAGCTAAAGGACGGCACAAACACCTTAATTGAGGAAAAGAGCAAAAATCTGTCGGGAGGCCAAAAGCAGCGTCTTTGTATAGCAAGGGCAATAATGGGGCACCCTCGGATATTGATTTTTGACGATTCATCAAGCGCGCTTGACTTCGCCACAGATGCAGCTCTGAGAAAAGCTTTGAAAGAAAACTTAAATGACACAACCGTATTTCTGGTATCTCAGCGCGTCAACACGGTAAAGAATGCCGATAAAATACTCGTTCTCGACGACGGTGAGCTTGTGGCAACCGGTACGCACAAGGAGCTATACAAAACAAATGAAGTATACCGCGACATTTGTCTGTCACAGCTTTCAGAAAAGGAGGTTGCCTCCGTATGAAAAACACAAAACGTCTCATAAAATATATAAGTCCGTTTAAATCCAATCTCTTCGGGGCGATTTTTTCCGCATTTGTCGGCATTGCGCTGTCGCTTATGGTCCCCATTCTCATCGGTAAAGGTGTAGACTGCATAACGGCTAAGGGCGACGTCGATTTCGCAAGGCTTTTTAAGGTCGGCGCGGTTCTCGCGATATGCATTGTTGTTTCGGCGCTTTTCCAATGGATAATGACGTATAATTCAAATAAGCTCTCATTTAAAACCGTTCAAAAAATGAGAACCGAGGTCTTTGAAAAGCTTACAAAGGTGCCGCTTTCATATATTGACTCCACGGCACACGGCGACATAATAAACACTGTTGTCACCGACATAGATATTGTCTCCACCGGTCTTTTACAGGGCTTTACCCAGATATTCTCCGGCATTGTGACAATACTCGGTACGCTGATATTTATGTTCACGATAAACTGGTATATCACGCTCGCAGTTGTGGTGCTGACTCCCCTTTCGTTTTTTGTCGCTTCGTTTATAGCAAAGCACGCGCACAAAAATTACGTAAAGCAGGCAAAATACCGCGGTGAAATAACCGGATTTGCCGCCGAGATGATAGAGGGAGCCGATATAGTAACAGCATTCAACGGCGAAGAGGACGCTTACCGTCATTTTTACGAAATAAACGAAAAACTCAAAAAAGTCGGTACAACCGCCCATTTCTATGCGGCACTTACCAATCCCTGCACGAGATTTGTAAACGCTATGATATATGCCGTTGTTGCTGTTCTCGGCTCAATACTCACGGTAAAGGGCGGTATTTCCGTAGGTAAGCTCTCTTCTTTCCTCACATACTGCACACAGTATACAAAGCCGTTCAACGAAATATCAAGCGTTGTTGCTGAATTTCAGAATGCACTTGCAAGCGCCGAACGTGTATTCAAGCTTCTTGACTGCAATGATGAACCGTCGGACGAGGGAGCAAAGGAGCTTAAAGCCAAAAACGGAACGGTTGAATTTAACAATGTTTCGTTTTCATACAGCAAAAACAAGCCGTTTATCGAGGGCCTTAATATAAGGGCTGACAGCGGCAAAACAATAGCCATAGTAGGCCCCACAGGCTGCGGTAAGACAACGCTCATAAACCTTTTAATGAGATTCTACGATGTCACCGGCGGTGAAATTGACATAGACAACGTAAATATAGCCTCTGTCACGCGTGACTCGCTGCGTTCCGGATTCGGAATGGTTCTTCAGGACACCTGGCTGTTTTCCGGCACAGTATTTGACAATATCGCTTACGGAAAACCCGACGCCACACGCGAGGAGGTAATTGAGGCGGCAAAGGCGGCTCACGCTCACAGCTTTATAAAAAGGCTCGAAAACGGCTATGACACTTTTATCTCGGAGAGCGGAGATAACCTCTCGGAAGGTCAAAAGCAGCTTTTGTGCATAGCACGAGTAATGCTGACAAAGCCGCCAATGCTCATTTTAGACGAAGCCACAAGCTCCATTGATACAAGAACCGAAGTCAGAATACAGAAGGCGTTTGCCCTTTTGATGGAGGGCAGAACAACATTTATCGTTGCACACCGCCTCTCCACCATAAAAAATGCCGATGCAATCCTTGTAATGCGCGACGGGAAAATAATCGAACGCGGACGTCACGATGAGCTTATAGAGCAAAACGGATTTTACAAAAAGCTCTATAACAGCCAGTTTGCCGTATATTAAATCCCGACAGAATAATAAAAAAGCTCCGCAGTTAAGGTCACAAGCCAAAACTGCGGAGCTTATTTTTTTGTTTACTTGCCGAGTTTAATTTTTACAAATTCCTCTATGTACTTTGCGGTCTTGTCAAAGCCTGCCGACGAGCTGTTTATACACAGGTCGTAGTTTTTGAAGCTGTCCCACTCGCGGCAGGTATAGTAGCGGTAATAATCGCTGCGGTGAGCGTCAATCTTTTTGATTTTACGCTCTGCTTCCTTATCGCTGAGCGACGGCTCAAGCACCTTGACGTTCTTGATACAATCGCTCATGGGTGCCCAAACAAACACCTTCACGACATTCGGCATATCGCGAAGTATATAGTCGGCACATCTGCCTACTATTATGCACGAGCCCTTTACGGCAAGATCTTTAATTATTTTCGCCTGATAATTAAAGATGTTTTTATGTGAAACAAAAGCACTGCTCTCCGGCGGAATCAAATCGCCCGTATATCTGTCGCTTGCCGGGGAAAAAATGCTTTTTTTCACGGACTCATCGTTTTGGCCGAACAGCTTTACGTTTATTCCGCTCTCCTCCGACGCCATATAGACAAGGTCGCGGTCATAAAAGGGAATCGAAAGGTTTTTTGACAGCATTTTGCCTATTGTTCTGCCGCCGCTTCCGTATCCTCTTGCGATGGTAATTACAAATTTTTCGTTCATAAGCTCACCGAACCTCTCAAAACGATATGATATTATTCGCCGAGATAAGCCTTTTTAACCGACTCGTCGTTTATAAGGTCTTTTGCGTCTCCCGAAAGAGTTATGTTACCTGTTTCGAGTACATAAGCCCTATCGGCAATCGAAAGAGCCTTCTTGGCGTTTTGCTCAACCAAAAGAACGGTTGTTCCGCTCTCATTGATCACCTTTATTATATCAAAGATTTCCGAAACAAGCAACGGGGAAAGTCCCATGGACGGTTCATCCATCAAAATAATTCTCGGCTTGGACATAAGTGCTCTGCCCATTGCAAGCATCTGCTGCTCACCGCCCGACAACGTGCCTGCAACCTGATTTTTGCGTTCCTCAAGTCGCGGAAAACGCTCGTAAACCATTTTAAGAGTTGAGGCAATTTCGGATTTGTCCTTGCGGGTATACGCCCCGAGCTTTAGGTTCTCGAGTACCGAAAGCTGCTGGAAAATACGTCTGCCCTCCGGAACGTGTGCCATACCCATGGAAACTATTTTGTGCGGCGGAGTTTTAGTAAGCTCTTTGCCGTCAAACACAATAGAGCCTTTTTTAGCCTGAATAAGGCCGGTGATCGTGTGAAGAATGGTTGTTTTACCTGCGCCGTTGGCTCCGATAAGGGCAATAATTTCGCCCTCGTTTACATCAAAGGAAACGCCCTTAATAGCCTTTATAACGCCGTAATTAACTTCAAGATCCTTAATTTCAAGTAATGCCATAGCTGCTCCTCCTTATTCGCCGAGATATGCTGTGATAACTTCGGGATTATTGAGCACATCGGACGTTTTGCCCTGGCACAGGACATGACCGAAGTTAAGAACCGTAAGCTCCTCGCATATGCCGGAAACAAGCTTCATATCGTGCTCTATAAGAAGTATGGTCATATCGAACTCATCGCGGACAAAGCGTATTGTCTCCATAAGCTCCTCTGTCTCATTGGGATTCATTCCCGCCGCCGGCTCGTCAAGGAGCAAAAGCTTCGGCTCAGTCGCAAGTGCTCTCGCTATTTCAAGCTTGCGCTGCTTTCCGTACGGAAGATTTGAAGAAAGATAAGACGCTTCTTTATCAAGGTCGAAAACCTTTAAAAGCTCCATGGCCTTTTCGTCCATTGCACGCTCTTTTTTGAAATATGACGGAAGCTTGAATATACCTGCTGCCGTATTGTACTTATAATGATTGTGAAGTCCTACCTTAACATTGTCAAGAACCGACATCTGACCGAAAAGACGGATATTTTGGAAGGTTCTTGCAACGCCTGCCTTGCATATATCAATGGCCTTTTTGCCCGTTATAACGGTGCCGTCGAGAGTAGCCTGACCCTCGGTAGGCTTATATACGCCCGTAAGAAGGTTGAATATGGTCGTTTTACCTGCGCCGTTCGGTCCTATAAGACCATAGAGCTCGCCTTTTTCTATTTCTACGTTAAAATCATCAACGGCTTTAAGACCGCCGAAGGTTATGCTTAAATTTTTAGCTTCGAGCAATGCCATAATTACCGTGCCTCCTTTTTGGTCTTACCGTTTCCCTTTTTGAAGAACTTTTTTATCGAATGAGTCTCCCAGAAAGCGATTGCCTTGGGGCTTGAGGTCATTATCATCATAACAATAAGCACTACCGCATATATGAGCATTCTGTAATCGCGAAGTCCGCGGAGAACCTCCGGCAAAGCCGTAAGTACACACGCTGCGATTATAGAGCCGCGTATATTGCCTATGCCGCCGAGAACCACAAATACGAGTATCATTATTGACATATTGTAGCCGAAATTCTTTGATGTTGCGGCAAGCACGCTGAGGTTATGCGAATACAAAACGCCGGCTATGCCTGCAAAAAATGCGGAAAGCGAAAAGGCGATAAGCTTATATTTAGTCACGCTTATACCCACCGATTCGGCAGCTATACGATTGTCACGCAGAGACATTACCGCTCTGCCGGCGCGCGAATGAATAAAGTTCAGAATTACAAACAGCGTGATAAGAAGAAGAACTATACCTATTATAAATGTTGAATCGTTGGGTGTTCCGGTTATACCGAGCGGCCCGTTTATAAGAACAGTACCGTCAGCCTCAAGATTTAACGATGACTGACTCGTAAAGGAAGCGTGAATACCGTGGCTGTCATATCCGACGTATATTGTTCCGAGTATGTTCTTAATTATCTCGCCGAACGCAAGCGTTACTATTGCAAGATAGTCGCCCTTTAATCTTAAAACGGGTATGCCTATAAGCACGCCGAATATTGCCGCGCAAAGTCCGCCGACAAGTATGGCGAGCGGAAAACGAATCCATACATTTGTAAGAGTGTTTTGCGGAACTACCGAGAAAATCGAGCTTGCATACGCACCGACGCACATAAATCCCGCATGGCCGAGCGAAAGCTCACCGAGATAACCGACTACAAGGTTAAGAGAAACGGCAAGTATGGAGTACATACACAGAGGAACCAAAAGGCCCCTCAAAAGGCTCGATATATTTCCCGTGGACTTGAGTATTTCAACTACGGCAAATACGACTAAAACCATAGCATAGGTTATGAGGTCGCTTCGGGTACTTTTTTTGATTAGTTTTGACTTTGTTGATGCCATCTTTGTACCCTCCTTAAACCTTTTCAATATACTTCTTGCCGAGAATGCCCGTCGGCTTAACAAGAAGCACTATTATAAGTACGGCAAACACGATAGCGTCAGCGATGCGTGTCGGGATAGAAGTTAGGTAAACGATTTCTATAATGCCTATAAGCACACCGCCGATTACGGCGCCCGGAATAGAACCGATACCGCCGAGAACGGCAGCTACGAATGCCTTAATGCCGGGCATTGCGCCTGTCTGCGACGAAAGTGTGGGATAAGCCGAGCAAAGGAGTACGCCTGCAACGGCCGCCAGCCCCGAGCCTATGGCAAATGTGAGAGAAATGGTCGCATTTACGTTTACGCCCATAAGCTGAGCCGCTCCCTTATCCTCGGATACTGCGAGCATTGCGCGGCCCGGCTTTGTCTTATTTACAAAGAGAGTAAGCGAAATCATTATTATGAGCGAAACTATTATGGTAACTATAGTTTCGGCGCTTATTGTTATTTTACCGCCGGCAAGCGTAAGTGCCGGTAGATTTACAATAGAGGTAAAGCTCTTCGCCTGCGAGCCGAAAATCAAAAGTGCCATATTCTGAAGAAAGTAGCTGACACCTATTGCGGTTATAAGAACGGCAAGAGGAGAAGCGCCTCTTAACGGCTTATAGGCAAATCTTTCTATTGCCATACCGAGCAAGGTACACGCCGCCATAGATATAACGAGTGCGAGATAAGGATTTACACCGGCGTATGAGGTCAACGCAAATACTATGTATGCACCGACCATTATTACATCGCCGTGCGCAAAGTTAAGCATTTTGGCGATACCGTAAACCATGGTGTAGCCGAGCGCTATTACGGCATATATACTGCCGAGACTGACGCCGTTTATAAGGTTTGTTATAAAAGTCAATTTACTGCACCCCAAACTAAAAATGTTTCTTGTTTAAAATACAAATAGTATAACATATCCTCTTTGCCATTACAACGAGAAAAATATGCAAAAATGAATAATCAGGCGGCGCGCTTTTCATTATATTTCACCCAATTAAAGCGATAATGTGGGAAACAAAAAGGGCCGGCAGCCGTAAGCTGCCGACCCGTATTCAGCCTTTAACCGAAGAAATCAGTCCATCGGCTGATATTCGCCGTTTTCAATCTTAACCGCTTTCGGCTCTTTGTTTACTTCGCCTGTTGCTTTCCAGGTCATACCTGAACCTGTTACACCGTCAACGGTGATTTCGGTCATGGCTCCCTTGAGAGCATTACAAATATCGGAAACGCTCATATCGCCTGTAACACCTGCTTTTTCCGCAGCTGCCTTTACAATATAAACAGCGTCATAAGCGTCTGCCGCAAACTGATTAAGAGTAGACGGGTCATACTTTGCATTGTAAGCGGCAACGAACTTCTTGGTTGTCTCGTCGGTAGCATTAGCTGCAAACGGGGTAAGAAGCATTACGTTTTCTGCAAGAGACTTATCAAAGTTCTCGATGTTAAGAAGTCCGTCAAGACCGTCGCATCCGAAGAACTTAGCGGTAATACCGGCGTTCTTAGCCTGAGAAAGGATAAGAGAAGCTTCCTGATAGTAAATCGGGAGGAATATAAGCTCTGCGCCGGAAGCCTTAATCTTTGAAAGCTGAGAAGAGAAGTCCTGCTTGCTGTCGCCTGTGAATGCTTCGGAAGCTACAATGTCAAGACCCTTTGCAGCCGCTTCAGCCTTAAAGTTGTCATAAATGCCCGAAGAATAAGCGTCGGAGCTGTTATAGATAACAGCTACCTTTGTAGCAAGACCCTTGCTTGCGATATAGTCTGCGGAAGCAGTACCCTGGTTGGGGTCTGTAAAGCAAACCTGGAAGCAGTTGTCATTTGCTATTACCTTAGCTGCCGAAGCAGAAGGTGTTATCTGGAACATATTATCAGCCTTAGTCTGGCTGACAACAGAAAGGCAAGCACCTGTGGTAACGGTGCCTATGAATACCTTCATACCGTTATCCTTAAGAGTATTGTATGCGTTTACTGCTTTTTCGGCATCGGCTTCATCGTCCTCCATCTGGAACTCAAGCTTCATACCGTTTACGCCGCCTGCAGCGTTAATTTCGTCAACAGCAAGCTGTATACCGTTTTTAACGGCAATACCGT
>OGHC01000372.1_pt1 | contig 36135 bp, 32 predicted proteins | sample 1571381 | NCBI WGS metagenome assembly OGHC01 (sample SAMEA2581945, study PRJEB24529) | metagenome | biome: Human gut stool | place: China | collected 2011 | reverse complement strand
TAGCAGAGGAGTCCTCAAATTACATCCGTTACCAGATCTTACAACAGGCATCTGCAACCCTTTTAGCATCTTCCAGAAACCTTAAAGCGCAAAATGTTATCGGACTGCTGGACAGTGTTAATTCTTAATTTTTTGTATAATTATGTAAATATTGTTTCAAATTATAGTGACAAACCTTTGCTATTAGTATAAGATTGTCATATACGGGAGGAAAGGAGTTTTGACGTGGATAATAAGAAGATTGTGACGGTTAATCCGATTCAGAGTACTTTATCAAGAGATGATGATTCGTTTACAGCATTGTCAACGTCTGCATTACTGGCCAAAAGTGCTGTTCCTTATTCCCACAGAAGAATTGCAGATAATTATGTTATTATCAAAAGAGTTTATAGATTTCAGGCAGTTCAGAGCCGAATAACCAATGCGGATGTTCAATTGTTAAAGAAATACGACTTTAATACACTTGAATACTCTACAATAAAGCAAATAAATGAAGAATTATCATATTTGAAAAAATGGTCTACTTCAAATAACGAACTATTGAGAAAAGATGCTGATAATCTATTGCAAATAAGATGTAAAGAACTTAAATATATTGTTGCCAGCAGATATTCAACGGTTACCAGTGAAATTTATAACGGCTACAAGGCTTTAGAAAAATATTTTGAAGAAATATCTAAATTCTATTCTCCTGTATGTTAAGAAAATTTAACATATGAGCAATTTTGATTATTTTGGTGTTTTACTATAACCGGAAGGTAGTAGTATGAACATTAGTCCTATTAGTCAAAATAAACAAAATTTTCAGCATCTTGGAAAATCTCATGGTGAGAATTCTTACTCAAAAAAAGAAAGAGCTGTCATAACAGGAATGACTGTTTTGGGTACTGCTGCCAGCTGCGCATTACTGGCCAAAAAATCAGGATATTCACTTAACCCTGCTAAAATGCTTAAAAATATTAAAAAATCTTTCTTAGCAAATGTAAAATTCCACGATAAAGAAGTTATAACTATTGGAGCAGGCTCTTGTATAGGTGGGCTTGCCGGTGGATATATGGTTGATAAAAATCCTGAGAATAGAAAAGCAAAACGACGTGAAACAGTCATGCAGCTTGGTAATATTTCCATACCAATTATTACAGTAGAAACTTTTGCTAAGTTCGGTAAGAAGTTTGGTAAGCTAGCTCAGGCAGCTTCTGCAATTGCCGGTATATTTACAGGAGTTTATGTAGCCAATATTCTTATGAACAAGCTCGGTAATCTATTGTTCAGGAATAAAAACGAAAGAGGTGTCAAGGCAACAGATTTTTCTGCTCACGTAGATGATATGGTTGTTGCAGCATCTTATATATCTGATAATAAGTATGTACATTCTATTGCCAGAATTGTTCCTCTCGCACTTATGATTCCAGGCTATGAAGTTGGTACGAAAAAAGTCCATTAGAAAAGGACAAAACTACACACAACCAGCAGTTCTGTCCTTTAGATTAAATTTTTCATACTCCCTAAATCTCTGTAAAACTCCTATGCTAATCCCAAAGCCTTTCTATACCATGAGAATGATTGAATTTCATAACCATTGAAAGTTGTTTTAACCTGTTGTTTTTTTAGGTAGTTTTCGAATTCGTCACTAAATGCAGATTTAACTGTCTTTGTTTCTTTAGAAATCAGTTTCATCGTTTTTTCTCCTATATTATAAGTAACACACCAATATATAAAAACCGTGAATTATACCAGTTAATTTTCTACACCACTTTTATGGGTCTATTTTAGCATAAAAATTGAGGTTTAGCAATTAGTATGTAAAGAAATGTAAGCGAATTTGACAAAAATTATTCTCAAGAATTAGAAGTATATAATCACAAAGAATATGAGTATATATTGATTTCATAACCTGTTTAAGCTATTGTAAATAAGTAATAGGGTAGTTAGGAGTATTATCAATGTATAATGTTGCAATCATCGGCGCTGGTCCTGCCGGAATATTTTCTGCGCTTGAGATAATTAAGCTGCGTCCGGAATGGAAAGTTATTCTTATTGAAAAAGGGCAAAAAATAGAAAAACGTAAATGTCCGATTAGAGAAGGTTCGCCAAAATGCGTAAACTGCAAACGCTGCGGTCTTTTATGCGGCTGGGGCGGAGCCGGTGCATTTTCTGATGGTAAACTAACACTTACGCCTGATGTTGGCGGCCACCTCGTAGATTATATGTCAAGAGAAAAAGTTGAACAGCTTATTAAGTACGCTGATAACATGTATTTGGAGCATGGTGCTACTGATGAAGTGTTTGGTACTGACATGGAAGTTTTTAGAGAAATAGAAAGAGAAGCTGCTTTAGCTGAATTAAAGCTCGTACATTCTCCTGTCAGGCATCTAGGAACTGAAAGGAGTCTTGATGTTCTAAAACATATGCAGGATTTTCTTGATGAAAGAATTACAATTCTCAATAATGTTACTGCCCAAAGCCTTATTGTAGAATGTGAACAGGTTAAAGGTATTGTTCTTGATAACGGAGAAACCATAAAAGCACAATATACAATTATAGCACCTGGTAGAGAAGGAGCAGATTGGCTTACACATGAGTTTGCTAAAAATAAAATAGGCATGGTTAACAATGCTGTTGATATCGGGGTAAGAGTTGAACTTCCTGCTCCTGTGTTTGCACCTTTGACGGATAAGTTGTATGAGTCAAAGCTGGTGTATTATTCACCGACATTCGGAGATGAAGTTAGAACATTCTGTATGAACCCTAATGGTGAGGTAGTGCAGGAAAATTATAACGGTATCGCAACAGTAAACGGGCATAGCTATGCAAACATCAAGACAAATAATACAAACTTTGCTCTTCTGGTAAGCAAAAAGTTTACAGAACCATTTAAAGAACCTATTGCATACGGGCAGCATATTGCAAGTCTTGCTAATATGCTTGCAGGCGGAATACTAGTACAAAGATTTGGCGATTTGCTTGAAGGAAGACGTTCAACACCAGACAGAATTAAGTCAAGTATCATAACACCAACTCTTAGCTGCGCAACTCCGGGTGATTTGAGCCTTGTAATACCTTACAGGCAAATGAAAAGCATTATTGAAATGCTGTTTGCGCTTGATAAAATTGCACCGGGGACGGCTTCCAGATATACACTTCTTTACGGTATAGAGGTAAAATTCTATTCAGCAAGGGTAAAATTGACAAATGAACTTGAAACAGAAGGGGTTAAAAATCTATTTACAATCGGTGATGGAGCCGGTGTAACAAGAGGGTTAATACAAGCTTCTGCCTCAGGTGTTTATGTAGCCCAGACTATCTGCGCCCGCGGTTAGTGCTACGAACGTATACATTTTGATGGCAGGCACAAGCAATATTACAAGATTAAATATTACTACAAGCCTGCCTCGAAGTTGGACTAATAGAATATTAGCGTAATCGGTTAATCTATGCTAAAATAAACTTATGGATGGAGTCGATCAGGAATTTATAGACAATCTTAAATCCCGCGTAAGTGAGAAAATTGAGCATCTTGATTTGTACCAGTTTAAAGGCAGCGTATCAAAACTTGTTGGCTTGACTGTAGAAGTCAAGCTTCCAGGACTTAAAATTGGCGATTTATGCTATATTGAAGCTGCAAACGGCGAGAAAAAACCGGCAGAAGTTGTTGCGTTTAAAGGTGATGCTGCGCAATTGCTTTTGCTCTATGACGGTACGGGAATCGGGCAGGGAAGTCTTGTTACAACGACCGGAAAACCTATTATAATTCCTGTGGGAGATTTTCTGCTCGGCAGGCTGATAAATCCTATGGGAGATCCGATTGACGGCAAGCCTATGGATATAGAAGGCGCTCTCTGGCGTCCTGTAGAAGGACCGCCGCCGGGACCTTTTGAAAGACCTATTATTACAGAAATGTTCTCTACAGGTGTAAGGGCGATTGATTCATGTTTAACCTTCGGCTGCGGACAGCGTATGGGCTTGTTTGCCGGTTCTGGAGTCGGTAAAAGTACACTTCTCGGTATGATTGCTAGAAATTCTGATGCAGACGTAAACGTTGTTGCGCTAATAGGAGAACGCGGCAGAGAGGTTAAAGAATTCGTTGAGGACGCTCTTGGCCCTGAAGGTATGAAAAAATCAGTACTTGTCTGTTCAACAGGTGACCAGCCGCCTCTAATCAGACAAAAATGTTTATTAACTGCAACAGCAGTCTGTGAGTACTTTAGGGATCAGGGTAAAAAGGTTTTCTTGATGACAGATACTGTAACGCGTTGTGCGATGGCCGGACGTGAAGTTGGACTTTCAATTGGTGAACCGCCAACGATGAAAGGTTATCCGCCTTCAATATTTTCATGGCTTCAAAAAGTCCTTGAACGGGCTGGAAACAGTCCAAAGGGCTCAATAACAGCTTTTTATACCGTACTTATGGAAGGTGATGATATTAATGATCCTATCGTTGATACTGTGCGTGGTATTACAGATGGTCACATTTTCTTATCCAGAAAAGTTGCAGAAGCTAACCACTATCCTGCTATCGATATACTGGGCAGTATTTCAAGACTTATGTCTGCAATTGCCAGCCAGCCGCATAAAGAGGCTGCTGCTAAACTTCGTAAAATTATGGCAATGTACAGGGAAAATAAAGATTTGATTGACGTTGGTATGTATCAGCCTGGAACTAATCCGAAACTGGATATTGCTATTGAAATGATGCCTAAAATCAATGCATTCTTACAGCAAAGAACTACAGACAGCGTTAATATGCAGAATACAATCGATACGCTTATTAATATGATGTCTGGAGTGGATATTTAAAAAATAGTTCTCATTAACTAGCAAATTTTATTTTTAGGCGGTTTATCCTTTTTAAAGAAAGGAGTTCTGTCTTGAAAGTTACATTACAAACCAACCAGCTGTCTTGCAAGGCATCAGCCAGAGATTTAAAATTTTTGGACAGCATTCGCGATAAAAATGTTGCTGTATTTGATTCTTTGCAGAAACAAAAAATTGAAACTCTCTTAAAATATAGGGAAGTGCAAAAGGTTATAGAAAATTATCATGATCTTTTGAATAATTACTCTAATTCCGGTGTGGCTGCAGAGATTATTATGAAAGCTAAAAGCGATTTAGAGGATATGAAGGTATTTAAAGATACTTTATGGAATAAATTAAGGGAAATTAACTTTGCAATTTTAGCAGAGGAAGAAAAGAATTATTAGGAAGGGTCTGTATGTTAATAGGTAAAATAAATTCCGGTAATTTAGGGTTTAAAGGTATATATGATCCGAATGTATTAATTACCGGCAGTTCAGGATATATTGGAAGTCATTTGGTCCCCAAACTTGCAGATGACGGGGTTAATTGTATAGTGTGTTGCAGAGATAAATATAAACAGGAGTATCTAGATACTATTATTGCAGAGATAAACCGCTATAAGACTGATAAGAGTTTATGTTCTTTTGCAAATTTTGATTTGACTAATGAAGCAGAAATCAATAAACTTTTAAAAGAAAATAAGCCTGTGGATGCAGTTATCCACCTTGGAGGGTCAACATATAATTCCGAATCAATAGTTAATCCAAGGAAATATTATGATAACAATGTTATTGCATCAAGAAATCTTGTTAACTCTATGCTTGACAATGATGTTAAAAATATCTTGTATGTTTCAACAGCATCAATTTATCCCAAAACTGTTCAAGGAAGAGTTTCCGAAAAAAGAACACCAGTTCCCAAAACCCCTTATGCAAAAACAAAATTCATTACAGAACAATTGATTAATGATTACAAGGTTTATGGTTTAAAATCTACAATCCTAAGACTTTTTAATGTCGCCGGAGCTCACGGGTTTAATGATTTGGATATTGGTAAAAATGTAATAACGGTACTTCTAAATTTGATAAAGGATAATAGGCTGTTTACATTAATGGGAAATGATTATCCTACTCCGGATGGTACATGTGTAAAAGATTTTATTCATGTTGATGATGTTACAGAGGCAATTGGTAAATCTGCGGCAAAGCTTTTAGAACCGGATACAGCTTCTCAAACTTATAATTTAGGTACCGGTAAGGGAACTTCTCTGGGTGAGCTTATAAGAAAAAGTATTGATATAACCGGTAAGGAATTAAAGCTTCGTATAGGAGCAGCATTAGAAGACGAAGTTCCAAGTTTAATTGCCAATAATACAAAAATTAAAAAAGATCTTGGATGGGCGCCTCAAAAAAATATAGATGAGATAATAACAAGCTGCTGGAAATGGATACTCCAGAACGGAGGTAAAAGATGATATTAGCTGTAAGTGTAAATAATACCGGTTATACAAATAGGATACGTGCAAAAAAATCTGAGAAATTACAAAATAAATATTCAACAATCGCTTTTAAAGGCGGAGAAAATCCAAAGCAGGTTGCATTTGTTTCTTTTGAAACCGTTCCGATAAATAAAACAGGCGGTATGGCTGATGTTGTAGGCGAACTTGCACCGGAGTTAAATAAACGCGGTATGGATGTGAGATGTGTAATTCCTCTGCTTAATGCTCAGGGCGGAGTTCCTGTCAATGATAAGGGACAGCAGATATATAGAACACCAAAAGGCAAGGAGTTTCCTGTTGATGATCTTGGAATAGATTTTGATTACGATTATGGTACAAAAAGCGGGAAAGGGAAGATTTTTAAGGTAAATGACAGTCGTGTAAAGTTTCCTGTGTATGTTCTTTATTGTCCTGATGATGTTTCTAATAACAAAACAGAGTATCAGGGTTGGATAATGGATCAGGTTAAAAATCAGGAAGCTTTCTGTAAAGCAGGACTTGAAGCTCTTAAAAAACTAAAAGATGCTGAAGATTTTAACCCTAAATACGTTATGTCATATGAATGGACAACTGCACCGATTATTGAAGCCATGAGTAAGGATGAGTTTTATAAGGATAAAATTAAAATAGCAAATATAAATAATTTCGGGCCTGTCTATCAGGGGCGTGTAGGTGCGCCGGTAGCTGCACCATATATTTTGAACAATCAGGAACTTGACAAACATTGTGCTGAACCGCGTGTAAGGGCTCTTCTTGAAGAAATCAGCAGAGCAGTTGAAGCTAGAGCCGGCGAGTTACATCTTTTAAATATTAATGAAGAAATTTCGAGAGGTGATTATAAAGCGGCTTATTTAAAAGTTGCTGAAAATTATGAAAAATATATTCCATACACAACAAATCATCTTGGATTTATGGATAGTATGGTTATGGACAGTTTTCCTAAAAAGGGGTGGTTTAAACAATATTATAACTTTTATGTACCTGCAGTTAGGACATCAGATTCAATAGTAAGTTGTTCTGATACATACATAAGAGAATTAGCAGAGGAAGACAGGTATTCAGATGGTGTTTCTAACCTGATGAACTTAGAAAGGCTTAAGAGTTTTGGAATTACAATAGGTATGGATTATAAACTCCACAATCCAGCTGCAAGTTCAAATGAAACTACAAATCCTGTAAAATATCCTTTTTCTGTATATGAAGATGAATTGAAATCTAATCCACAGCTTCTAGATTATAAGACTGGTAAGGCTATGAATAAATCTTACCTGCAGGAAATTTTAGGGGCCAAGGTACCAGATAAGGAAACTGCTTTTAATAAAACAGTAGGTGCAAAGCAGTATGGTTTCCTTGAGAATGACCCGAATGCACTCGTTTCGACCTTTATTACACGATACGATCCACAGCAGAAGGGTGTTGATATTGTAATAAAAGCAGCAGAAAAATTGCTTGAAGAAGAAAAGGATGCACAAATAATTCTTGCAGGGCCGGATTTTAGTAAAGATTATGCTCTTATAAAAGAGTATCTGGAGAATGTAGTGTATAAATATCCGGGCAGGGCAGTTTTGTGTGACGGTTTTATAAACAATATTTCACAGTTTTATGCAGGATCGGACACAGTTTTAATTCCCAGCAGATTTGCACCTTTTGAACTAGTTCAGCTTCAGGGTATGAGGATGGGGGCAATTCCGATAGCATCTAACGCTGGAGGGCTTGCCGAAATTATTGTAGATCCGCGGGAAGGCAGGGACGAAGAAATTCTCGGGTTTAAAACTGAAAAATCTCTTTTCCTTTCGGATGATCCTTATAAATCATACTGCGATACAATAAAACGGGCACTTGATATTTATAGAAACGAACCGGCAACGTGGGATAAAATGCTTCTTAACGGTCTTAGATACAAACGCAGCTGGGATTTGCCTGCACAAAAATATTTGGAAACAGTATTCAATCCTAAAAACTATAGTAACATTAAAGATTTGTTCTATTTAGATGATAAGTTTAGTGCGGGTGAAATAACTTCAGAAAATCTTAAGAAACAAAGAGAAGATTTAGAATATCTCAGACATAAAGGTTATTCACAAATCATCCAGATTGATAATGAGAATAAGCAGTTAAAAAATCTTGCAGCAGAGTACGGCATAAAGTACAAAAATATCGAACTGGGTGATACTCCGACGGACGAAAGTACGGTAAAATTGCTAAAAGAAATTGATAATGACAGTGAAAAAAGTTTTATTAACGAGTCAGAAGGAAAGAATAATAAATCGATTCTGGCATGCTTCTATCTTGCGTATAAGACTCTCGACAGTATAGACAAAATAATGGGGAAAATTTGGACAGAGCGGGAGAAGGATTTTTATGAAGTCATATGGGGTGATAAAAATAAGATTAAAAATATTATGACAAGACTTTCAATTCTAGGCGAGAAATATAATCACGATATCAAAAAACTTTCCCTTGGCGAAATGTTCTCTGTAAATACCGGTTTAATAAATAATGCAGCAAGGAGAACCAGAGAAATTCTTGAAAAATTCAAGGAATTGAACTCCTGGAAAGAGGTAGTATACTCAGGCAGACATTATATAAAATAGAAATTGAAATTTGATATTTATGTAATATAATTAAATGTGAAATTTAGTGGTAATGTGTATTAGTATTATAAATGAAAGGGTTTAGTTTATGAAATGTTCTCCTATTATGTTGTACAATAATTGTAATAAGGTATCAAAAAAGCAAACAAGTTTTAAAGGATATAATGATATTGATATATCAAAACACTATAGTTCGCTGAAAAAAATTGGTTCGTTTGGACAAGATATAATGGAAAATATTATAAGAGATTATAATTCTTCTGGTAAGCTTTTAAAAGAAACGATAGCGCATATTGAGTATGGAGTGTATAAAATATATAAAATTACAAAAAATGTTTACAATAGTGATGGAACACTAAAAGATCATATAGTGATAGATGATGTTTTTTTACTTAATAATAAAATTATCAAGTAACTAAATAATATTAAATTTTGTAAAATTTTTAATTTACATGCCGGATATATGGCAAAAAATATTTTTTTACATTCTTTATATATTTAGAAGGAGTTCCAGAAGGTGTTTGTAAATAAAATTAATAGTGTACCGAATATCGGGTTTAAAGGCTACCAGCACGTAAAGAATGATTTGGGCGAAACTGTGATGCGTTTTAATTTTCCGTTTAACAGTGAAAAAGAAAGTTGCGAAATCCAGATTTTCAGCGCTGCGCCGACAGAAAACTATAACTATAAACTTTCTGCTGCTCCGATTGCTACAATACCTTTAAAACCGGAAGGTGTGGATGTTAATTTACAGGATATTACTAATTTAGATAAAGACGCGCCTTTTGCATATAAAGTGGTTAGAAAAGACAAATCTACTGGGAAGGTTGTCTGGGAAGGTGCTGATACCGGTGTTAAAGTTAAAGAGCAAAATGGCGAATATGTAAATCGATTACAAGTGCATAATGTTGGTTTAGTTGAATCAAAAGATGGTACAAAAACTCTTGATTATGTTGGAGATTCTATTAGCAATTATACACATACACTTGTTTCACGCAAGGGAACTACTCCAATAGTTCAAGGTGCGGGGTATTTGATTACTCCTGATTCTTTAATGCCAGGTGCAATGTATAGAGGTTTTACAGAAGAAAATACCGGTGAAATCTATTATGATAAAGATTTCCAAAATAAAATGGAAGGTGTTATAAAAAACTTTTCTAATATTTACGGTGGAAGTATTGCAGGTGCTCAGAAGGCAATTCCTTACTTGAAGGAAAATGGATACAAATATATGTTCTCTACTCCGATTGCAAACGGTTCCAAAGGCTGGTCTCTCGGATACTGGAATAAAAACAACATGCAGGTTTCTCCGAACATGGGGAATACAGAAAACTTTGCATCATTTTTCAGAGATTTGTATACAAATGGGATGAAATACGTTTATGATGGTACATTTACTTCAGAAGGACTTGAAGGTATTCACTTCCAGTATGCTTTGAGATGGGCGGAAAAAACTCCTCAATCATATTACTGGTTCAGAATGAGCGGTTTGAAAAATTCAAATCTGGGGCTGGGGGCTATCCCTAAAAATAAGGAAAACCTAAGATTTAGAGTTGTTAATGCGCCTTATAATTATCAGCTTCAAGCTAATAGTACGTATAAAAAAATCGTAAATCCTGATTATAATTCTAAAAAAGAAACAATGTTTCAGATTTATGATGCTTCTCAGGCAAGCGAGAAGCAGATAAAAGCATTAGATAAAGCTATAATTAACTATGAAAAATTAACAGAAGGCAAAGCGCTTGATATAAATAACCATGACGATACTGTAATTAACTTTATATTCCAGATAGACCCTAAAGAATATGATAGAAGAATTGATGTTATTAATGAACTAAATAAAAAATTTGGTAAGAATATTAACCTTGACTCTGCTGATGGTACAATCATGGCTGCTCAGTTCTCTAATTTTAAAATTGATAAGAAAACAGAGGGCGGATTTGTTACCTGGGATGCTAACACTGATATGGTAAAAATGAATTACGGTATTTCCGGCTACGATGAAAAATTACTGCAGGCAATCGTAAGCCGTTCTGAACGTGATTATGAAAAACAAATGATTGAGCGCGGTGCTAGAGAAGTACAAGACTTGACTATTCAGTCTGGAAAATACTGGACTGGTAAAGTTAAAGATATTCAGACCATTTATACTGCTCAAACCGTGGGAAAAGCAAAAACAGTTGAAGACATCAATAAATTAATCAAAGATGGAAAATTGCCGGAAGAAGCTAAACTAAATAATGAAGCTCTCAGCAATATATTGAACGGACAGTATCTGCTGGCTCCGAAAGGAGTTATGGTTAAGGATGATGTGACTGTAAAATCATTAATGAAGCTTCCTCTTGATACTCTGGAATTTGGTGAAAATACTGTGGGCGTTCTTTCAACATCTTATTTCTCAAATAGAGCGACGACAGATGATACAATTGGTGTTTCAAGATTTGATTTGATGAAGAAAAACAATCCGCATCTTGTTGAACCTTATGTAAAAAATTACAAACGAGTAAATAGTTTGTTTAATAATGAAATTAAAGACTTTGCTGACGCAATTATTAAGCAGGTTAATCAAACATCTAATGAAAAACTTTTAGATAGTAATGGCGACTATACTGAATACGGCGAATATGTAATGGAGCTTGTTGGTCAGGATATTACTAAATATGCTTTCCTCAAATCATTAGGCGGTGATAATTTTAAGACAAAAATTCTGTCAAATGGTGAAATAACTTATGATTATGAAGCTTTGAAAGAAGGAACTAGTTTAAAGGCTCTTGATATAAATGGAAACAGCCCGGAAGATGAGGCTGAAAAACTAGAAAAGAAAATAGAAAAGGGAATTAAGCACCTTTCTGACAGTGATATTTCTTATGTATCAGAGGCTATATCTAAAAGAATATCCGGAACAGATACTTCCAGTTTCCGTATTGCAGAGGCTCTTGTTGATAGAACAGGTCTTGGTTTAGACTGGAGGCTTGACGCTGCAAAAGATGTTATTGATATGGATGCAATCCGTAATGAAGATAATGCTTTTGATGATAACTGGGATGATGTAATTGTATTCTGGGAAAAATTTGTACAGGGAATAAAGAGTGAAAATCCTAATGCATATATAGTTGCTGAAATAACAGATATTCCAGATTTAATGCGTGATACTTATGGTGCGGATTCCAATCCGTACGATGGTTCTACGAATATTGGGCAGAGATTTAACGGCGAACCAGATGCATTTGCAAAATTCTTTAATGAAACAGGTATTACATCAGAAGCCGGTTATTCTTACTTCTTTACAGATTTGTTAACAAATTTTGCGCCGTCTTTTGATACAGGAGATGGAATGGGCCCAAATCATGATAAGTTTAAAGCTCGTTTTGATTTGCTAATGCAGACAAGAAGTGTTGATTATCTGAGAAATTTCTATACTTTTATGGGAAACCATGATAAGCCGCGTATGATTCATGGTCTGGCAGTTGATATGTCAATGTTCCATGCTAATATTCTTGGCTCAGATGAAAGAGGGCATAAAACCCGCGAGGCTGCAATACAAGTATTATCTGGTGCAAAAACAGCAGCAGATGTGCCAATAGAATTAAGATTAAATGTTGATAATAATGACTACTTCTTAACTACATCAGCAAGAGCCGTTGCAACAAGCAAGCTTTTGATGGATGTAATAAATGAAGAAAAATCAATTTCAGAAGAAGATAAAAAACGCTTAATTGATGCGCTTATTGACTTAACTAATGGTAACTATCTCGGTGAAGGTGTTACTGATAGTATGCAGAAAATTAAGATTAAAGAACTTTCTTCTTTACAAGCAGCTTTCGAAGAAATTTTGAAGCTCTCTGGTGTAGCCCTTACAAATGCAGAAATTGCAGAAGTAATAAAGAAAGCTAATGAGTTAAAGATTTCTGACTACTTAGTCCATGGTGATTTGGATTGGAAGGATATAGATCCGAAAATAAAAGAACGTAATGAAGCAAATGCAAGAGATATTTTAGGCAGTCAGAGTGATTATGGCAAGTATAGTTTATATACGGTTCAGCTTGCAAAATTACTCAAGGATGCTTATGCCCAAACAAACCCTAAGAAATCATTAGATGAAGGCTTCAAAGCTTTTGCAGAAAAATATGATAAAAATACTGTATTAGCTAATACAGAAGGGTTTAAGCGTATTGAAGATCCTGTAACTGCAATGAAAAAGAATGGATATGCAGCAAGAGATCTTAAAGTCGCTCTAAAAATGGCTGTTAAGCAAGCAGAATTTAAATCAGGCAAGCCTATAGAAAATAAAGAAACTATAATTGATTCTGCTTATAAATCTGCTACAGAGGCAGCTGTAGTAAAAGCTTCAATGATTATGGAATTTTTAAAAGGGCTTCCTGGTATACCTACAATGTATTCAGGTGATGAACTTGGTATGACAGGTTATGAAGAGAAAGCTAAAAACGTATACCTTCAAAACAGAAATGCTCTTCCTTGGACAGAAACCGAAGGCGAATCTGATATTGCGAAATATAGAAGAACTGTTATGAGTGCAATGAACGGGGCTTTAAAAGACAGAAGTAATCCTGAACTTGCTCCGTTGAATAATGGTACTCCTTATGCTCTTGAGGTTAAGGCTCACAACTTTACAAGAAGTGAAGCACCTGCTAGACTTGAGGAAATTGGTAAAAGAATAAATAAGATAAATGAACTATTTAAGACTAAAAAAACAGATAAAGCATTGGGTGCAGAGCTGAAAAAATTAGAGGAAGAAAAAAGGTTACTATCAAAAGATTTTGCTAAGATTGCTTATATGATGCAGAGTGCAAACGGCGATATGACAGTAACTCTGTTTAATGCCGGTGATGTAGATTTTTCAAATAGATGTAATTATTTTGAAAAATACGGTTTGGACACAGAGGAAAAACGTAAAAAATTCTTTGAAGAAAATAATATAGAAACAATAAATCCAGATAATAAATACATTCCAATACTTCCAAAATCTGAAGTAGATGCAATTATGCTTGGAGCAGGAATTGCAATTCCGGTTGGTACGGTATTTACAAACGCTAATGCCAAGGATAAAACGCAGTATGTTGTAAAAGAGATTGGCGGAAAACTCGGCATTGTTAAAAAAGACGGCGGAAAAATTGTAATGGATGGCAAGACTGCTAAAAATGGCGTAATGATTTTGAAACATATTAAGAATATCATATTTAAAGGTGCGCCGAAGAAAGTTTATTACAATAAACAATATAATTTTGCATCATATCCATACAAACATGCAAAACAAATAAAAGAAGGTGAAAGATTGTCGCTTGTTATAACATAGGAAAATAGAATATTATTCAAGTAGGAGGATTTATGAAAATTTTACCAATTAACATTCAAAGTAGTAATTCAAAATGTCAAAAATCAATTTCGGATGTTCACAATAGTTCACAAGCATTTAAAGCACGTTTACTAGTGCAAAGCAGTGCTAATAAAGTAGGATTAAAAAAATTTAATGATTGTCGAGGGATATGGAATGAAATTATTGAATCATTTAAAAAGAAGCTCCGCAATGATCCCATTAAACCTAATGACTTAGTTGTATTAAGAGCTCTTCCGAGAGAAAAGGCTAAATCAGTTTATACAGGTAAAGAACGATTTAGAGAGTTTGAATATCCTAGTTATGATGAAGCTGGCTGTGGGCACTATCGTAAGGGGCTGTTAAAGGAAGCAGTTTATGAAAATGAAGATTTAGAAGTCGCTATTAACAGAAGTAGCGAAGGGTTTATGTTAAACACTAATTATTCAGCAGGAGAAATTGCAGACGATTTATATAATACATATAAAAGAGTGCGTTATAAAGAACATTTTGAATAATAATTACATTAAAAAGCCAGCGAATGTGTTAAATACATATGTTAACTAGTTTTCTGGCTTTTTCTATGCTCTGATGCTGACATTCCAAACAATCCCAGAAATCAGGAGAGTTAATATAAGGTTTGACAACTCTTCTGGCCCAGGAGCCAATTGCTATACCGTAGTAATTTATACCGCACATTTTTGCAAGCTCTGCTGTTTTTGAGTTTGTTCCGCCGGATAGAACTATATGCACCGGCAGGTTTGCATTCTGAATGATTTCAGCCATTGCAACTGCTTGAAGGGTAGTTTTGTAGCTGTCATCTGAACCGCTCATAGGAATTCCGTCAGCTTGTACAATTGTTGTATATGGTTTTCTATGAGCAATCATATTTCTTACGCGGTCAATAACTTCTTTATTGCCGAAAAATTCTCTATCAATGCAGATTGAAGCATACTTAGGATTACAATCATTAATCACTCCCCACTTGTAATCTAAATCCTTCTTGTCATGTCCCATAATATGCAGTTCAAGAATTTCTACCCCGTTTTCTACCATATAAGGAAGGATTTCTTTGACATTAATATCCTTTTCATACATTGTCATTGCACCTGTAGGGCATTTTTTTGCGCAAGTGCCGCATCCAATGCAGCGTTTATCATTAACCATAATTGACGGAAATATCGCATCATTGGGGCAGTGACGCAGGCAGTTACCGCATTTTATACAGACACTTTCCTTTATTTTAGCTTTTGTAATATGCTTGTCACCTTTGATTCCTACGCTTACGCAAAAATGGGCATCTTCAAGTCCGGCTAGTGAAACAGCTTCTTTAGCAGCTTCTAAAATTTCTTTTCTTGCCGATATATCAAAATATTTACAGCCGGCTTTTGCATATACATAAACCAGTCTTTTAACACTCTCGCAATCTTCATTTCCAGCTCCGCATACTATTTTTAACATTTTTAAAAACCTATTGCGTAATCAAAAATTTTCTTTTTTACCCGATGTTTTGCCGCAACCTGTGTGTCAACTGTGACTTCCGGTGTTTCAATAACCTGTCCTGCTCTCTGGAGCATATTATTCTCTTGCAGAGTTTTATCTACATTGTTGAATGATTTTAGTGTATCAAGTCTGTTTTGAAGTTCTTCATTCTCATTATTTAGAATGACAGTCTGACGGCTGAGGTCATTTAATTTCATCTCGCAGGAGATAACAAAGTAATAGCTTACAATAACAACACCTATTAGTAAGCTTAATATGACGCATAATGTTTTATTAACTCGTTTTATTGCCATATCTTTGACTAAATTCTCCTTTGGAAAGTACCCTTCTATTATACTATTAACAGCGAGATTTTGAACAGACTTATCAACAAAAGACTTCTTCGTCTTTTCCTGAACCTGATATTCTTTTTTATTTTCCCCCGCAAGTTTTTTTATGAAATAGTCTAACCCAGATTTATTGTTGATTTTTAATGCCGAAACCAATATATATACTCCTCTGCTCCCAAGGTTTAAATCCGCAACATCAAATAGCCCTAACGACTCTTAATTTTGCGCTTCGTGACGGCGGATTCTCCAAAATCTCCTTTTCGCTCGCCATTATCGGTTTCCTGTTGACTAATTCGATTCTTGGCGGCGGGCAATTGCAAATCATTTCATTGCATCTGCACTTCTGGCTCTCAAACTTGAAGATTTGTTTTACAATTCTATCTTCCAAAGAATGAAAACTTATTACAGAAATTATACCACCTTTATCTAATAAATCCAATATGTCATGCAGTACAAAATTTACATTTTTTAACTCATTATTAACTTCTATACGAATAGCCTGAAACACTCTTGTAGCAGGGTGTATATTAGACTTAATCCTAGGAGTCGCAGCGATAATAATATCAGCAAGTTCTTTCGTTGTTCTAATCGGCTTAGACCTTCTAACTTCAACAATCTTCTTTGCAATTCTCTTTGAAAATCTTTCTTCTCCATATTCACTAAAAATCCTCACCAATTCATCTTCCGAGTATGTATTTACTACATCATAGGCGGAAAAATTACTTTCCATGTCAAATCTCATATCAAGCGGAGCTTCTTTTGAAAAAGAGAAACCGCGTTCAGCTTTTGTCAATTGATGATAAGATGCGCCGAGGTCTAAGATTACCCCGCCTGTAATTTTTTCAATACCTAATTTTTGAAGCTCTGCTTTGATATTTGTATAAGAAGATTTGATTATTGTAAGGTTTGGGTAATCTTTCAAGCGCTCTTTAGCATGCCTTATTGCTTCATCATCAATATCAAACGAAATAAGTCTGCCGTTTGGCGAAATTCTTTTTAAGATTAATTCACTATGGCCGCCCCCTCCGAGCGTACAGTCAACATAAATCTTACCTTTCTCACACTCTAATGCATCAACAGCTTCATTAAGCATTACGGTGTAGTGTTTAAAATCATCCATTATGTGCCTCCAGCATAAATGTAACAGGACCGTCGTTTATTAATTCAACCTCCATCATTGCGCCGAAAACGCCTGTTCCTGTCTTTATTCCGTATGATTGAACCTCTTTGATAAAATATTCATAAAGCTCGTTTGCAACTTCCGGAGGTGCTGATTTGTCAAAACTTGGTCTTGTTCCCTTTTTACAATCACCGCATAGAGTAAATTGTGATACTATTAACATTTCTCCTGATGTGTCAATGAGTGACAGATTCATTTTATCGTTTTCATCCGGAAAAATTCGTAGATTCACTATTTTTTTTGCAAGTTTTTCTACCTGTTCAGTGCTGTCGCCTTTTTCTATTCCTACAAGAGCAAGTATGCCGGACTCAATTTCAGAATATAATTTGTTTTCAATTGTAACAGAAGCTTTTTTTACTCTTTGTATTAAAACTTTCATAGTTTCTCCAGCGTATTTGATAATAGTTGTATAACTCTGTCAATCTTCTTTTCGGCATTATTAAAATAGTTTGAAAACTTGGCTATAAGTGTAGTTAACGTTTCTATTGTAAAGTTTCCGGTCATTTTCATCTCATAATCTATATCAATTTTTTCTGATGCAGTTATAAAATCAAATAATGTGCCGGCCTTAGAGGTACTGAGGTTTAAGAATAATTGAGAAACTTTCTTTAAATCCTTTAAAACTTCAACTGTCGGAGCTTTATATCTCTTTAAATCATTATTAAGCGTTTTTACAGCTTTTTCTCCGTTAAGAACATCTTCTTTTGTTTTTTTAAGGTTAGAAATTTCTGTTGTAATGTTGGTTTTAAGAGAGGTTAAATCCAACTTATAATCTGATTTTATTTCTCTAGTTTCTATAGGCTGAGTATCTTTTAGAGCTTCTTCAAGAGGCATGTTTTTATAACCGTCAATTTGCGCACCTTCCATAGACGTATTAATGTACTCTCTATCATTGAACATTTCTGCAAATTCTGTAAGCGGTTTTATGAATGCTGCATAAACAGATTCTGTAGGAATTTTGTCACCCTTAATGCCTTTGACATAATAAAGAGAGTTGTTCAAATTCCTCAAACGATTTTCTGCAGCTTTTTTGCGCTTTTCTTCGTCAGGAGAGTTACTCAGCGAGTTTGCAAATTCTTCAAAATTCTTTGCTGTAATTTCCCATCTGTTATTGTCCTTATTATATCTACATTCCAAGTCTTTGTAAGCAGAATCTTTACTGTAACATTGACCTTCAATGTATGCCAAATCTTGACCAACCATAACAATTTTTGAGCATCCGAGAATACGCGCTGTATTGAGTGCTGTATATGAAACAGTTCCCTTTGATAAATATTCATTTATGTTTTGAGCTGTCAGACTGCTCCAGATAGAGTTAACAGGCATATTTTGCGATATATGCGAATAAATCTGTTTAAATTTGAAATTTCTCAGATTAGGATTTGAGTAAGGTTCTGTTATAAAATTAACCTCTGATAAATCAAGGCCGGCTATCTGTTTAGATGAATCATAGGCCTCAATAATACATAAAAAATCAGGAGTAATATTATGTTTTGCCAGAGTTTTCATGGCAGTTCCCACAACAATTAAAATAATATTATCTCTGTATTTTTTTAGCGTTTCAATGTTTCTGTCTAAAGTAGGCCCTGCTGATACTACTACTGCTGTCTTGCCTTTGAATACATCTTTGATAGCGGTTAACGGAATTTCATTTACAAGCTGAGGTATATTTCTAATAATGCTTCTTGTCAGTGGATAAAACTTTTCCTGTGTGTATTTCAAATCAAGACTGAATGATCCAATCATTCTTTGAATATTTTCAACCATTTCGTCAAAAGTTTCATTATTTAATTCCCGATATGCTCTGGTTGTCAGCATAAGCGGGGTATTCTTTGTATTTGATTTCTTATGAATATACTCTCCAAGCAGGTCAATGTTGTCTGCGATGAATACATTGTTTTTTTCAATGTCTTTAGAGAAATCTACAAGTGTAAAAGCAATTTTTAAAATATTTAAATCAGGTTCATAAAGTATAACAGTTCCGATAGAGTTAGCCGAGGCTACCTGAAACAAATATCCAAGGCCTAAACCATATATTAAATGGATTGTAACAGGTGTATTTTCTGCTCTAGCAAATATTTCCTGTGCTTCTCCTAACGGATTAGCGGGATTGTGCAGACGGGTATTTTTATAAACCAGATTGTAAAATCCGTTTTCGTTTACAAGCTGAGGCACATCTTTGATAACATAATCTGTAATTCTACGTGCAAGTACCGGATTCTTTTGTATTAATGCTGATATATTTTTTTGATAAACATTGCTCATAGTTTTATCCTTGTTTCCCTCTTAGTTGGCCGCAAGCAGCATCAATATCTGCACCTCTTTCCAGCCTTACTGTAACTTTTTTGCCTGAATGCTCCATTAAATACTTAAATTTCATAATGTCACTGCTGGAAGGTTTCTTGTAATCATTTTCAATAACAGAATTATATGGTATTAAATTAATATTACACTTCAGGTCTTTGAGTAAATGTGCAAGTTCTTTTGCAACCTGGGGAGTATCATTAAATTTATGGATAAGTATGTACTCAATAGTAATCCTTCGCCCAGTTTTCTCAATATACTCTAATAAAGCTTTTTTTAAAGTCTCTATTGGAAATTTATTTTCAATAGGCATAAGTTCTGCGCGCAGCTTGTGGTTTGGTGCATGCAGTGAAATTGCAAGAGTAGATTGTAAATCCAGTTCTGCAAGTTTTTTTATCCCCGGAATGATACCGCTTGTGGAAATTGTAATTCTTCTTGCACCGATTTGAAAATCATCATTGAAAATTTCTAATGCTTTAAGGACATTATCCAGATTTAAGAGCGGTTCTCCCTGTCCCATAAAAACAATGTTTGTAACCTTTAACCCTGTATCTCTTTGAATTGTTAAAACCTGTTCAATAATTTCTTTATAAGTAAGATTTCTTTTAAATCCGCCTTTGCCTGTTGCACAGAACGAGCAGTTTACAGCACATCCAACCTGACTACTTACGCAGGCCGTCAGATTAGCACGATTATCAAAGCGCATAAGAACTGTTTCTACACACTCACCATCAGGATATTCTACTAGATACTTAATGGTTCCGTCACTGCTTACCTGTTTAATTTTTATCTTTGTTTCGGTCACAGAAGCTGTTTGTTTAAGCTGTTCTCTAAAATCTTTAGAAAGGTTTGTCATTTCATCAATTGAGGAAACGGATTTAGCATAAAGCCAGTTATGAATCTGTTTTGCTCTAAATTTTGTAGCTCCCAGCTTGTTCATTAAATCTTCTATTTCTTCAAGTTTCATTCCGGCTAATATCATTATTGCAGCTTTTCCTTATAAAATTCTATAATATCCACTTTTGCTTTTAAAAGCATTGCCTGATGAGCAACTTCGTTTTTCCATGCGTTAAAAGAACAAGATGCTGGCAGCAGCTTAAGCGGATTATGAGGATATTCTCTGCATATATTCGGACGATTTTCATATATAGTACAAACATTGCCGTCAAGTTTAGGACAGTAATAGTAGTAAGTTTTATCCTCAACAAGCTCATTAAGCATTTCAAAATATTCAGGATTAACTTTTTTTGCATCTTCTTCATTTTCATAAGGTACGAAAACTGAAACAAAGTCAGAAGCAAATTTATCTCCTCTCATAGCCCTTTGTTTAAGCTGGGTGTAAGAATATTCGCTTACTGCTAATTTGCAGCAGGCTGCACATCTGCTGCAGGTGTATTCGTTTTTCTTATCCATTATAGATTTGTATGCAGCTTTGAGTTTTTGTTTGTAATCACCTGCTAAAAAAGTTAAAGTCTTAAGCTGCCAGTCCCTGTATTTACAGTTCATCGGGTATGGCGAGAATATATCTTTTTTTTCAATTTTACAATCTTTTACAGTACATTTTTTACAAACACTGTCATCAGGTTTAAATTGATTAATTTCTCTTCTTATACTTTCAGCAGCTTCAATAAAAATTTTTTCGTAGTTGTCTTTCAAATTATCATACTGCGAGTTTAAAGAATTATTTTCCTGTGAAGTATTTGTAGAGAAAAAATTATCCATACATTAGATAGTAACATAAATTGCCATCTCCGGCAATGAAAATAAATAGTAAGCAGGTAACATATAAAATACAGAAAGGATATCGATATGGCAACAGAAAAATTACAGTTATATAAATGTGAAGTATGCGGAAATCTGGTTCAAGTTATTCTATCTGGAGCCGGAGAGCTTGTTTGCTGCGGCCAGCCTATGAAACTTCAGTCTATTCAGCATGACAAAAGTGAAACAGGTGAGAAGCATGCTCCAATTGTAGAATTTAGGGAAAATGACAGATTTGTACAGGTGAAATCTCATCCAATGCTTCCTGAACATTATATTCAGTTTATAGAAATTTATAAAAAAGATAAATCTGAACTGCATCTTAAGTACTTAAATCCTGGTGATATTGCGGAATTTAATATAACCTGCCTTCCGGAAGAAATTGATGCAATAGAATTCTGTAATATACACGGTTTATGGGGAGAAAATAAGAATGATTAGTGACAAAATTAATGAAATTATAAATGAACAAATTAACAAAGAATTCTTTTCAGGGTATTTATATCTTTCAATGTCTGCATATTTAAAGGAACTAGGCCTGTTCGGGTTTTCTTCTTGGCTAAAGAAACAGGCAAAAGAAGAAGTTGAGCATGGACTTAAACTTTTTGACTACCTGATTGAAAGAAATAGCTTTGTAACCTTGAAGCAGATAAAAACTCCTGAATTTGAGTTTAATGGAATTATCTCAATATTTAATAAAATACTTGAACATGAAAAATGTATCACTGAATCTGTCATGAAAGTTGCAAAACTTGCAGAAGAAGAATGCGACAGAACTACTCTTTCTTTTATAGACTGGTTTATAGATGAACAGGTCGAAGAAGAACAGACAGTACGCGATATAATTAAGCGCCTTGAACTCTTTGGCGAAGACAAGGTTTCGCTTTACCTTATGGACAAAGAATTAGGAGAAAGGCAATAGTTGAAAAAGGACTAATATAGTCCTTTTTTCTTGTATTATTTTTTTGTTTTTGTTAAATTAATTGTGTGTGTTTTATATGTCTAAAACATTGTAAAAAAATGTAAAGTTCATGCTTTTTAAATAGCAAAAAATAAAATTTTAGGGACTTTTAATATATAGGTACCAGATGGGGTTCGTATGATTAAAGCAGTAAAATTAGCAGATAATAATGTTATGTTTGGAGCTAAACCGGAGAAGAAAGAAAACGGTGAAGTAGAATCCAGAATTTTGCCTAATACTTTACGTACAAGAATGCAGCAAAAATACCAGAAAACAACAAATGCATTTTTGCAGTATCCTGTAAAAGGCTTTAAGGGTGATGTAAACTCCGATTTTTATGAATTTTTATCAATGGGGATTGTGCCATATTTACTTGGAAGTGCTATGTTTATGGGATTATTTAATCTGCTGAAAGATTTGAACCCGAAATCCCAGAAACTTGCAAATATTAACGGAAATAAAATGGCTCTCGGTGTTGTTTTATATGGTTTGTTTAAAACACTCTCTAACGATTTAGTTACCAGACCTGTTTACTGGGGCACCGGTGTTGATATAGAACTTCCGATTGAGCATGTATATTATCCTCTTCCAAAAGAAGCTGGAGAAGCTGCTAATATAGTTCCGCAAATTCAGCAGAGAAAAGTTTATGACAGCAGAGAATTCTTTAGAAAAGATTTAATCCAAAAAGATATCGGGGTTGAATATTACGATAAAATTGCTAAGAAAATTGGATTAGGTGAAGATTTGAATGATTCTGTAACAGAAACAACTCCTATTATTCAAAGCATTATCTCAACAACCAAGACTGCGAAGAGTCTATCATCATACGCATGGGCAGGTGTAGGTGTTGGACTTGCTGTTCAAAACAGCTGGACTAATTTCTTTGATGCAATCTCAAATAGAAAACGCCATATTGCGAAACCTGGAGAAGGGTTTGGTACAAAAATGGCAAGCCGTATGAAGAATGCAGGGGAAAATTTTGTAAATATTTCTAAAACATTTGGAAAGTCATTCGGTCAAGCTTTTAAATCTTTATGGACCGGTGACCCTGGTAAAAGCGGCTTTATGAAACATGCAGGAAAAGCATGGCTGTTATTTACAGCAGCACTTACTGTAGGAAGTACAGCAAATGTTATTTACAAGGCAAGACATATGGGAAAATTGGCAAATAAAGATATTATGGACAAATCAAAAGAAAGTACGGTGATTTAGTATGGCAATTAATCCTGTTCAACCAAATATTGAAAATACTAAGTCTCATATCCCTTACAGAGAAGCAAAGGGGACTATTAAAACTGACAAAAATGTTAAACCGCTTCCGCCGGAAGGACATCTGGTTCATGATTCATGGACAATGCTTCCTAAGTATTTTCTTAAAGATATTGCGTATGATATGAAGGCGGTAAAAGATGGTTTTCAGGGAAATGCCAACGACCACCAGCTTGGCAGACTCAATGATGTAGGGCTTAAGCTGGGCGGTATCGGAATTGCAACTATGCTTGCAGCAAGAACCAAAAATCCTATGGTTAGAATCATGGAATATGCCGGTCTCGGTGCATTTTTAGCAGCAATGTCTATTTATCCGCAAGTCGCAATAAATGCTCCTTCAAGAATTGTTCAGGGATTTGATATCGGAAAAGAATATATTGATGATCAAGGCCGTAAAAAATCTGTACTTCAAGACCCTAATTATATTCCTTTTGATATGTATCAAGGGGATTATCCGGGGGAAGATTTAGATATCATAGGTGATAGACTTGGTATCCCTAGAGGTGTTAAAAACAGAGATGATTTAACAAAAGAACAAATGAGAAAAATTGGTATTCAGAATAATACCCTTTGGATGATGACTGCGGCTTCTGTGCCTGTATTCTCAGCTTTAATATGTTGCGGGTTGGAAAAATTAATTGCTCCAGCATTAGAAAAAGCAAGAAATTCCCGCTATAATTCTAAAATTAATCATGCTCTTAACGCTACTGAAAAAATGTCCGAGCAAATAAACAGCATTCCTGCTAATAAACTAAGCAAAGATGTTGAAAAAATATTAGTTAATTATAAAAATCAAGAATTGCCAAAGGCAGAGTTTGATAACCTGATGAAGCTGTTTACAAAAAATATGGATGCAAATGCTTCTGAGGGAATTAAAGCTGACCTTGAAAAAATCTTTATGAATGAGAAAAATGGAGTAAAATCTTATTTGCTTCCTGACAATCTTGCTGATGATATAGCTGGTTCTATTAAGGAAAATTTATCCTCAAGAAATAGGGCAACTTTAGAAAAAGTTTTTGTTCCATCAACTTCTGAAATAAATGAAATCTTAGGAAAAGCCGGTTCAAAAGAAATAACTGAAGAACAGCTGCAAAATATAAAGGGTGAGTTTAGGAAACTATTTGAAAAGAAAATGGAAAATGAGGCGAGTGTTTCTAAATCTGCTCTTAAAGCTTATGAAAATGAAGTATTAGACTCCATATCTAAAAAGATTAAAGGTAATTCTTCAAATTATGTAAGTGAAAACAATATCAAAGATGTTGTTGATTTTGCCAAAGTTATGGGAGAATTTAAAGAAAATCAAAAAGTTCTGGATAAATGTAAATCATTCAAGATTGAGTATGCTCCAGAAACTGTAATTGCTCGTTCTTACGGTAAATTTGAAAGTACGCTCTTAGATGTACTTGATATTAAATATAAAGATTTAAAACAAATCAGCGAGTCTGATAAATATGCTCAGGAAATTTTTGAAAAAAAACTTGAAGCTTTGACAAAAGATGAAGTAAAATATCAAAAAGCTATTGAAAAACTTTCTAAAGTTATGTCAGAGATGGAAGTTAACCTCAATGGCAAAAATGATACAGCTTCTCATATGAAAGATTTGATATCAGGTATTGAGAATAATTACAATAATACTGCAAAACGTCTCAATAATATTGGTAAATTCCAAAACACAATTGACAGACTTGTGAAAGAAGATGTTTCAACTCTTTCAAATTCAGTGAAATCAAGAAAAGATTTGTATGAATTTCTGGATGGTGTAAGAAAAGATAAGTATGCCGGTCTCAACTATTGGAATGACCTGGATGAGGCGGGACGCCTTGAATATGCAAAATATAACTCTAAAGGAGTCGGTTCTTCTAAAAATCTTGAAATTTCAAGAATAGTCGAAAGATATCAAGGTGCAAATAATTCATTCAATAGAATTTTACATTTATTTGATGTTTATAAACGTCCAATTTCAGGAGGTGGATATGACAAAGAGATTCTTGCAAAAGGTAAAGAAGCTTTAATGACAGCAACATCTTCAGATCATACATTGAAGCTTAATACGATTAATAATCCTGAGTATTATAAGGATTTGATGCGTACAATTTGGCTTCCTAATTTGGATAATACTACTCAGAAAGGGTTAGACGTATCAAAAGATTTAGCTTCCGGTAATATCCAAGGTCGTTTAAAATCTTATATTCAAAGATTTCAGGATATTATAGGCAATAATAATATAGATTTTACAAAACCTCAGCATATTTTAAACGGCGATGCAGTTAACAACTATACAAAATCATCCCGTACAAGAATGGCTAAATTTAATCTTGTTGCACAAAATCCGGTAGACTTGATTAAAAATGCTGCAGGAAAAAGATATGGTAATCAAAAATGGCTAAGAATAGCATCAGGCATTGGCGGGGCAGTCTTTGGTACAGCTATTCTGGCGCAGTTTGGTTTTGGTAAAATAAGAAATCCTCAAAATATACAGAAGCAGGTGAATGATGATGCAAATAGCTAAAATTATGCCAGTTAATTTCAGAGCTGCTGCAGCAAAGCAGCCGTTGGTTAGTAAGCCTTCAGAAGAAAAGAATGCAGATAGTAATGTATCTGCAAAATATCTTGAAAATCTGGCGCGCTTAAATGCTCCTGCAGTTAAAAAGATTGATTTAGCAGCTGCTAATAAAGCACCTTATAAAAATAATTTGAGGACAATGATTCAGAATAATCAAGCCGTAATGATGGCAATTGTCCCAAGAACATTTACAGCTCAGGATTTAAACGGCGATGATAAAGTAACGTTGAGTACAGGTGAAAAATGCGGTACTTTGTTAAGTGCAATTTCAAGGTTGGACGAATTAAAAGCTGATGGCATTAATACAATACATATTCTTCCAATTCATCCGCCAGGAAAGAAGAATGCAATGGGTACTGCAGGTTCGCTTTATTCTCCTGCAAAATATGTAACTGACGACGGACATCTTGCTATAGATCCAATGATTGTTGATAAGAATGATCCTAGGACACCGGATGAACAATTCAAGGCTTTAATTGATGAATGCCATAAACGCGGTATCAGAGTTATGTTAGATCTTCCAAGCTGCGCATCTGTTGATATGTTTGAAGCAGAACCTGAACTTATGGCATATGGAAGGAACGGTGAAGATAAAACTCCTCAAGGCTGGGCTGATATTAGAATGTTTGAGCCATGGGCAGATGAGGCAGAAAGAACTTTAAATCCAAAATTATTGGAAATGCATAAGCAATATGTAGATGCTTGTATTGACCTTGGTATTGATGGTATACGAGCTGACGTTGCAAGAGCAAAACCGCCTGAATTCTGGGATGTTTTAATTAATTATTCAAGAAAAAGAGATCCAGAATTTGCGTGGCTTGCTGAAAGCTATACATATGAATGTGCTTCTCCAATGGTAAATATGCCTTATGATAGACCGGAAGATTTATTAAAAGCTGGCTTTGATGAATATTATGGACAGTATCATATATTCCATGACTGGAGAAATTGTTCGGATTTTAATGACTATGTAAAATTAAACTTAGACTTATCTCATAGACTACCGGCAGGGAAGAGTGTAATTGGTTCATTCTTGACACACGATGACAGTTCTTCAATGATTCACGGCGGAGAAAATTTCTGTAAGCTAACTACAATTTTACAGTCAACAATCCCAATGTGTAATCCGTATTTTATTGATGGTTTCCAGACTGGTGACTATTATGATTATAAATATAGAGATACAGAAAATATTGAAACCTATACTGAAAAAACATTGATGAACGAGCATAGATATCGTTTAGCTCTGTTTAATCTTTCTAGAAAGCCTGGTGGTGATTGTCCTGATATAGAAAGAGTCATGAAAGGTGCTCTCAAGATGAGAAGTGAAAATCTGGACGTACTGGCAGATAGAAACAGCAGTTTTATAGAACTTGATAAACGTGAAGATAAATATGACCAGATTATTACATATGCTAGACATAACAATGGCAGAACTATACTTGTAGTTGCAAACAAAAATCCAAATAGAAATGTAACAGGGATTATCGAAATACCTGGTTTAAAAGAAACACAGAAATTAGAAAACATGGTGCCTGAATATGGCGAAACAAGTGAATTCCAGGTAAGCGAAAACGAGTTAAGAGTAAATCTTGCACCTGCAGATGCTTATGTCTTCGAAATAGACACACCAAATTTGGAAAATGACAGAAAAGAGCACGCTTTTAAACAAAAAGTCCATGACTAAGCAAACATTAAATAAATTGCGAAAAAGAGACCGGTATTTTACCGGTCTTAGTTTTGTTCAATAGTTTTTATTACCTTTGCAGGATTTCCTACCGCAAGAGAATTTGCCGGAATATCCTTTGTGACAACTGCTCCGGCTCCTATAACGCATCCGTCACCTATTGTAACCCCGGGAAGTAAAACAACACTTCCCCCTAGCCAGCAGTTTTTGCCTACAGTTATTGGCTTTGCAGATTCAATAAAAGTATTTCTTGTTTTGTAATCCAGCGGGTGTATAGGTGTGTAAAATTGTGTATTCGGCCCAATAAATGTGTTTTCACCAATTTTAACCTTAGCACAATCAAGAACGACACAGTTTGCATTAAAATATACATTGTCTTCTAGTTCAAGATTGCAGCCATAATCACAAAACAAGCTTGGAGTAATATAACACCCTTTTCCCATTTTTCCTAAAAAAGATTTCAAAATAGCTTCACGCTTGTCAGCATCTGGCTCAGCATTGAATTCTCTGGTCTTTTCCAGTGAGATTCTTCTTAATTCTACTAACTCTTCGTCATTCATCGGGTAATAATCTAACCCGGCAATCATTTTTTCATATTCTCTCATATGTGTATTATATAATAAAAAACCTGAAGTTTAACTTCAGGTTTTCTTAATCTTTAGCCCATATAGGCACCGGCTTGCATTGCGTTTGCATAGTCCCATACGTTAGTTTTTTGTAATTTTTGCTGTTCAGTTTCTTTAGGTGCTGCATCTTTTTGAGCAAAATCAAACCATACAGGATTTGCACCATTCGTTTTGCCAGCTCCGCTTGCTTCTGCAACCATATATTGCCATCCTTTCTTATATCATCGTATCTTCAACTTTATATATTAATAAAGTAATATTTTTAGGATGAATTTCAGTCTTTAAATATTTATTTACAATTCTTTACATTTTTAGGTTTATTTTTTAGAAGCAGCACTAACAGTATAGCAAAGAGCATTAATAGTGCAAGGATTGTAAAAATATCAAAGAAGGAAGCAAGCCGGGATTGAGCTAAAAGCTGTTTATACAGCATTCCGTCAGCTTTTCTGGAAGCCACAACTTCCGGATAATACCGCATAAATTTGTGCTGAAGTGCTGTAAATTTACACAGGAACATTGGATTATGTGGTGATAAATTCCCTACAAAGTAATTTTGATAAACCTGTGATACTCTTGCAATAAATGTAGAAGATATTGAAGTTGACATTGCTGTTAATATATTCTTAAAAAGAGCATGCAATGCAGCTGCATCAGCATTTTTAGACGCCGGCAAAGTTTGAAACGACAGCGCTGTAATTGGTACAAATGCAATAGGAACTCCAATACAAAGCAGTATATTAGGCAGAATTATGCTTTCCATAGAAGAGTTCGGGTTCATTTGTGTAAGCATAAGAAGTGAAATTGCAATTATTATAAATCCTATTATGGCAAGCAGTCTGCCTTCAACGTATTTTGATATTTCTCCAGCTGCAATCAAGCCGATAAAACAGACGACTGCTCTTGGAAACATTAAAAGTCCTGACATAGAAGGACTATAGCCTATTAAACTCTGCACGAACATTGGTACAAGCAGCAGAGTAGAATATAAAACAACATTTATAAATGCGCTTGCAAAGGTACCGAACAGAAAATTTCTGTCCTTAAATACTCTGATATCAATTACAGGATACTTATATTCAAGCTCCCAAACATAGAAAAACACGAAGGAAAATATACAAATACCTGATAACCAGCATATCCAGGTTTCATCAAACCAGTTATGCTGCTGTCCTTTGTCAAGTACAACCTGCAGGCATCCCATTGCTATTACGATAGAAGCGTACCCGAAGATATCAAATTTTTTGTTATATTTTTGTTTAACCGGCTGTTCATCTGGAACAAACAGTTTGACTAATAATAAAGATAAAAGACACAATGGGATATTTATAATGAAAATCCATTGCCATGAGTAGTTATCAGTTAAATAACCTCCAATAAAAGGGCCTGCAAGCGGTGAAAACATTGCTGCAACTCCGAATAATCCCATAGCAACCCCGCGTTGTTCTTCTGGAAAAACTTCAAGTAGAACTGCCTGACATAAAGGCAATATACAGCCGCTTCCAATACCTTGAATAACTCGTGCACCAATAAGCGCCTGAAGATTTGGCGAAATTACACAGAGCAGGCAGCCTATAGCAAATACAATGATACTATATATAAATAATAACTTTTTGCCTATAAGCCTTACAAGATAACCTGTAACCGGAAGCATAAGGCCTCCTGATATTATGTAACAGGTGATAACGGTATTTGCTTCATATTGAGTTGCACCATAAAAACCTGCTATATGCGGCTGGCTTACATTAGTTCCAGATGACGCAGCCAGTGCCAGAAATGATGGTAGAAGTACTGCGATAGCTATTATAAACGGGTTAATTTTCTTTTCTTCCATCTTTAATTCTTACCTTTGGTACAACTGACATACCAGGAACAATGTTATAACCTGAGATATCTTCATCAAACAATATTTTGACAGGAACTCTCTGGACGATTTTTACGTAGCTGCCTACAGCATTCTCCGGCGGAAATAAGCTTGATTTAGCTCCTGTGGCGCGCTGAATACTTTCAACATGGCCCTTAAATCTTTTGCCGGGATATGTATCCACTTTAATCCTTACGCTTTGCCCTTCCTTCATATGAGTAAGCTGAATTTCTTTAAAATTAGCAACTACCCAAACCTGCTCCGGTACAATATTCATTAAAGGCTGACCGATATTAACATAATTACCTTTTTCTACACTTCTGGCTGCAATTTTACCGGACTGCGGGGCGTAAATCTTGGTGTATTGCAAATTCAATTTTGCTTGTTCTACTTCTGCTTCAAGACGTTTGATTAGTGCTTCATCAGCCTGTGTTTTAGCTCTATTTGAATCAAGAGCATGCATTGAGGCCATAGAGTTTTCCTGAGCTGCATTAAACTCTGCCTCTGCAACTTCTAGAGCAGTTTTACTTCTTTCATAAGCCTGCTTTGATACAATTCCATCTTTGTACAGGTCTTTATATCTTGCAAAATCTTTTTGGGCAAAATCAAGCTTTGAAGAGGCAGATGTAATATCTTCATAAGACTTGTTAACTTTGGATGAACTCTCATCAACCTGCTTAACAGCAATATTTAAACCTGCTTTTGCTTCTGCAAGCTTAGCTTCTGCCTGATCTAATGCAACTTCAAAGTCTTTCGGATCGAGCTCTACCAGTAAATCGCCTGTTTTAACTTCCTGATTATCGTCTACAAGCAGTTTTACGACCGGTGCTGCAACCCTTGGAGCAATTGACACAAGTCTTCCTTCTACAAATGCATCATCTGTTGACTGAAAATAAGTAGAGTGTATTGCAGCTACAATACCTAGTATAATTAATATAACACCTGTTATGGATGGTACTATTACACGTTTTTTCTTATATTCCGGACGTCTTTTTTTTAATCTTGCTTTTGCTTTTTTTATAAAATCTTTATCATTCTTGTCTTCATGTTTTCTAGCCATAATCTCACCTAATTTTGTATTACAACCTTGTCTTTTAAATTAACTTCTATTTTATTTAACGTTTCCAAAAATTTTTCTATTTCTTCCTCTGAAATATTTGCCACTGTATCCTGCCAGATATTTAATATTGAAGGAAGTACTTTTTCGCACACATCTAATCCTTTTTCAGTGATGTATAACTTTTTCACCATTCTTTTTTCTTTATCTATTGCAGATGTTAAGTATTCTTTTGCCTCAAGTATAGAAACAATTCTTGTTATATTGGGTCTGTCTTTAAGAGTAACGCATGCAAGCTGGCGCAGATACATACCATTATTTATTTTAAGTGTATATAGTACAGTAAATTGTTCAGGAGTAATATCAAAACAATTTTTTACAAACTGCTGGCCTGCAAAAATCTTAGATAATAGCCCTATTCTAGAGAGTCTTAAGCCAATTTTTTGTTCTAATAAAATATCTTGTTTCATAAAATCCCTTTGTGTTATCATAATAACACAAGAAGGATAAGTGTAAATATGACATTTAAAAAAATTCTAATTATAAGTTTATTTTTAATTTCACTCCCGGTTGGTGCAAAAGAATGTACAAACCGTCTGGATTATATGAATATGGACTGGTGGAAGAATTATAATGATGAAGTGTTAATTTATCATTTCCAGACATTATATGAAAATAATCATGACCTGAGAATAGCAGCTTTAAAAACAAAGCAAGCTGAAGAAAATATTAGACTAGCCGGAGCAAATCAGCTTCCTCAATTAGGTTTTGACGGAAGTGTATCCAGAGTTTTCAGAGGACCGCGAACACAATTTGGCTCTGTGGTAATTCCTAAATATATTCAAAATGAAATATTTTTGCCTCTGAATGCTTCATATGAAATTGATATATGGGGGCAGAATTATTTGAATCGTAAGAGTGCCAAAAAACAGGCAGAAATTGCAAAACAGCAGGAAAGAGCTGCATATATTTATATAACCTCTAGTTTTGCAGCTGATTATTATAATTTGATTAAAATGGATGAACTTGAAAGAAATCTCTTAAAAATCATTGATTTACAAAAAAATATTGTAAGCATGACTGAAAAGAAGTATAATTCGGGACTGGCTTCAATAAACGAAGTTTTAGATGAAAAGCAGATATTAGTCAATTTTGAAAAAGATTTAAATAAACTTAAGGAAAACAAAAAAATATTGAATGATGAAGCTGTTGTTCTGCTAGGCCTTAATACTGATAAAGCAATTGAGCTTTCCGATTATCAGTCGATATCTTCCCCTAAAACTCCCGAAACTCTTTCTACAACTATTATTCAATACAGACCAGACTTAATTTCTTCGGAAGATTATGTGAAAAAGTCGGGTATTGATGTAAGAGTTGCAAGGCGTGAGTTTCTTCCCAAATTTATACTCTACGGCAATCTTGGTTTTAATGCCTATAAATGGAATAGAATGTTTGCAGGAGAAACTTTTCTTGCTAATGCCGGGATAGCTCCTCGTTGGGATATATTTACCGGAGGAATTAAAATGGCAAGATATAGAATAAATAAGTACGAATATAAAAAAGCTGTAGAGATCTATGAAAAAACTGTACTGACATCAATTCAAGAGGTTAATGACGCTCTTGCAGAAGCAAAGACAACAAAGGCAAATCTTATAAAGTCGGATGAAGATTACTCTATTGAAAAGGAAAAGCATATATTAGCAGAAAAACAATTTAGCATTGGAGATTCTTCGATGCTTGATGAAATGAAATCAGAAGTAAATCTATACGTCGCTAAACAGAGAAACATTGCCGCAAAAATCGACAATGTTATCTCATCAATATCTTTATATAATGCCGTTGGCGGCATAGATTATACTAAAAACGATCTTTAATTAGCAAAGAAATTAAGTTTTTCTGTAAAACAAGCTTCATCGTTTATACAGTTTTTCTGAAGATATCTTGATATTCTGCCTCTGTCTTTAAATAAAAGGACATATGGCAAGTTTGGATAAATATGATACTTCTGGTTGAAAAGTTTAGTATCATCAGATGCAATATCTAGATAAACGAAATTGTAAGACTGGCTATATTTATTTTCCATGTTACTAAAAGCCTTTTTGATATCCTCCAGATTATCAACCCAGCTTGCATATACGAGTATTGCCATAGGTTTATTACTTTCGCTTGCTTCTTTGTATGTTATAGCTTTAGATGGCAAAGCATTAAAGAGAATTACTGTTAATAAAAAAAGTGTTGATAATATTTTTTTCATATGTACATCCTATCTTTTGTATAAAAGCGGATTTGCATAAATATGCAAATCCGCTTAAAGTATTAGTTCTACTCTGCTTTAGAAATAACATCCATTTCTTCAGCTGAAGCGTAAGCAGAATGACATCCGCAGTCAACGTAAATAACTTCACCGGTAGTACCGCTTGATAAATCAGATGCAAGATATAAACCTGCTTTTCCAACGTCTTCCAAAGAAACATTTCTTTTCATTGGAGCTCTCATTGTAGCAGCCTTAAGCATTTTAGAAAATCCTGCAATACCCATTGATGCAAGTGTTTTTACCGGGCCGGAAGATAAGCAGTTAACACGAATACCTTTGCTGCCTAAGTCTACAGCAAGGAATCTCATAGCAGATTCTAATGCAGCCTTTGCAACACCCATTACATTGTAGCTAGGAACTGATAATACAGAACCAAGATATGTTAATGCAAAAATAGAGCTGCCTTCGTTCATAAGAGGTTCAGCATGTCTGCAAACTCTTACAAGAGAATATGCACTAACGCCAAGTGCGATATCCCAGCCTTCTTTAGAAGTATCAACAAATCTGCCCATCAAATCTTCTTTAGGTGCAAAGGCAACAGCATGAACAACAAAGTCTAATTTACCGTATATTTTTTCACATTCTTTGAATACTGCTTCAACTTCTTCTTCTTTTGTAACATCGCAGCTCATAATAAGCTTAGCGTTCATACTTTCTGCAATAGGTTTAACTCTTTTTTCCATAGCTTCGCCGGCGTATGTAAATGCAATATCAGCACCTTCGTCAAATAGCTGTTTTGCAATACCATAGGCTATACCATGTGTATTAGAAACACCAAAGATTATACCTTTTTTACCCTTCATTAAATCCATAAAAAACTCCTCTTTTCCTAATCTACCTTTCAAGAATAACAGAAAAATGAATTCATAGCAATAGAGAAAGAGGAATTAATAACAATTAATTCCTCTTTCTACAAGATTATTTATATTTTTTATCCAATTCTTCCTCATAGAATTTCTGGAGTAAGCCGGTTATACATTTTGTATTTATCTCAAGCTCATATCTATATCGATCTCTTAAAACTCTTAACCACAAACCCAGCTGATTAGCTTTTGCCGTTTGGTATGCTGCACTTAAGCTTTTATTAAATTCTTTACCATCATCATCCTGAGCATAAGCAGCCTGGTATGTTTTGTTTTCAAAAGTGAATGATACCATTGCACCTTTGCCTCTTTCTGAAGGTTTTCCATTTGCGCATTCTGTATAAATCTGGCGCATTCCTTCTGAATATAACGATTTTAATCTTAAATATGCAGAGTAAAGGCAATCCTGATCAACCCCCTGTCTATTTAAAGCTATAGTGTAATAATGGCTGACCCAATTGAGTACCAGTGAAGTATCGTTGGCCAAGTTTTGAGGTAAAACTCTTTTCCAACCTTTCTTTTTAGGCCCATCAATATTTTTAGTGAATAAAATCCAGGTACTTCCATCTAAAGATAAACCAAGATTTCTTTCAGGGATAAATGTTGGTGTAATCGAGCTGTTTGAAGTATTTGAAGTTGTTGAAGTACTAGACGATGTGCCGGAAGATGTACTAGAGCTGCTACTAGAAGTACCACTAGAACTGCTTGAGGTACCAGATGACGTGCCAGAAGATGTACTAGAGCTGCTGCTACTAGAAGTCCCGCTAGAACTGCTTGAAGTAGTAGATGATGTACTAGAACTACTACTACTTGAAGTGCTACTAGAAGTGTTTGAACCAGGATTGCCAGGTTCATCCGGAATAACCGGCAAATCCGGCATGTTTACAGGTTTATCTGAAACAGTTCCATCCTGATAAACATATATTTTGTATCTGTCATAACCGTCTTTGTTTGGTTTCTTCGCACCATTTGTGTCTATCTGAATTATACCAGGTGTTTTTAATTCTTTGAAATCTGTAACAGGTAGAACCCAAACAATCCCGTCATTTGTTTTAAGTGTAGCTTTCCCATCAAGGCTGGCGTTAGCAATACAGCTTACCTCAGAGAGAGCATTTATTTTTGCAGCAAAAAGTCCACAAAACTTAGTTGTGCCTTCATATTTTTTGCCTTCATAAATAACCCATTCAGTATTGCCCAGAAACTGAGGAGCATTTTTGCCGTCAACTTCCGGATACAAATCCTCATCATGTACCATAGAAGGTACAAGACGTGCAGTTAGGTTATATGCCTTTTTAAACATACGAGCTTCTCTATCCGGTATAATCTTTTTTAGTACCTGTAAACACAGTAATGCAATTACTATTACACAAGCTACAACAATAAGAACTTCTGCAAGAGAAAAACCTTTTGCTATAAAATGTTTAATAGCTGTGCGTTTGTCTGTACAATTAATGATGTGTTTCTCAATCATACTTTTCCTTTCTTTAACATAACATTTCTATCAAAATGTTATGCTATCAGGCCGGATAACAGATACACGCAGAATAATAATGCTGGAAAAAAATTAAAAAAAATTAAAAAGTATTAAATATAGTAGTAATTTGAAATATATATAACATTTTGATAGAAATGTTAT
>OGHC01000363.1_pt1 | contig 36726 bp, 32 predicted proteins | sample 1571381 | NCBI WGS metagenome assembly OGHC01 (sample SAMEA2581945, study PRJEB24529) | metagenome | biome: Human gut stool | place: China | collected 2011 | reverse complement strand
AGACAGGAGAGGATGATTATGCACTTATCATGGCAGTTGAAAAAATGTGGGATTCCGGAATAGTTGTTGTTGCGGCGGCGGGGAATAATGGACCGGGAAATGCAAGTGTTACCGCACCGGGAATAAGTAAAAAAATTATAACGGTAGGTGCATTTGATGATAAGAATTTTTTTTCCGGAAGAGGACCGACAAGGGAGTGTATCGTAAAACCTGAGGTTGTTGTTACGGGAAGTAATATTATTGCATGTAACAATCATCAGGGAAGGTATTCTTCAAAAAGTGGTACCTCTATGGCGGCACCAGTAGTTTCAGGGGCCGTGGCACGACTTATTAAAAACAATCCAGATATTACTCCTAAAGAGGTAAAGATATGGATGAAAAGCTGCTGTAAAAAGATAAACGTGCCATCGGAAAAACAGGGATGGGGAGTGCTGGATATCAGAAAGTTTGTTACCGGATGAAATATTATTATAAAAAAACGAAAAAAGTAATAGCATTTATATAAAAATAATGGTATACTTATTGCAGGCGTTCAAATAAAATGTTTAGGAGAAGAACAGGGAAGTGATACTTATTTATGAAAAAGGGAAGAAGGGCAGCATCGAAGTTATAGCGGAGGATTTACAAACAAGGCTTGAAGGATATGGAATAGATATTCATAAAGAATCATATGATTTGGGCGAATGTATGATGGCAGCTGATGAATCGAAGGTTTACATGTCCGGGAAGAAGAGAAGCAGGAGCAGAGGATTTGAGATATGTTATGATATACAGGATTCTGGCAGCGAATTCGACAACATGACATATGATGAATTATATAGCAGATTTTTATGGGAAAAGTATGTGGTCGTGATAGCATCGGATGAACTTTTTTCAGAGGCAGAAGGCTTAATTAAGCTTGATATTGCAATGCAGCTGTTTCAGAGTTGTAATATTACAGTTTTTACAATATATAATGACAGAATATTAAAAAAGATACCTAAGAGGGCAGAGTGGCTTGAAAAAACATATTTATTGAGTATTCCAAAGAATATGGATTTACAGAATGTGACGGCTGCTATTGCAAAGATTTACTGGAGAGACAGGCTGTCTGTTCAGAAGAGTAAAGGAAATGACATATATACTGATAATGTAAGAAGGAGCAAGCTGTGTATTGATACAGTTTTGTCAAATATTCTGGCTGATAATGCGACATGTGATGATGAATTAACAGCGATGAACTACTGTATGCTTGATATGATTAAGAATTTATAGTATACTATATTTATATTGCCGTTTTATGCGTTGCTTTTGATAAAAAGCCTGCATAAAACGGTGTACATTTGAGTTAAATGCAGTATTTTAGTTTTGGAGGAAATTTTTTAATGATTAGTGCAAATAATGTAACACTTCGTATTGGTAAGAAAGCACTCTTTGAAGATGTTAATATTAAGTTTACGGAAGGCAACTGCTATGGTCTTATTGGTGCAAACGGTGCCGGCAAGTCAACATTTCTTAAAATACTTACAGGACAGATTGAACCGAGTAAAGGTGATGTGAGTATCACACCTGGACAAAGACTTTCATTCCTGGAGCAGGATCACTTCAAGTATGATGACTGTGTTGTTCTTGATACTGTAATCCGTGGCAATGAGCGTCTTTATGAAATAATGAAAGAAAAAGAAGCAATATATGCAAAGGAAGATTTTACGGAAGAAGATGGCAATAAGGCAAGTGAGCTTGAAGCAGAGTTTGCTGATATGAACGGATGGGAAGCAGAGTCTGATGCGGCACAGCTTCTTAACGGACTTGGTGTTACAACAGATTTGCATTATAAACTTATGTCAGAGCTTAATGGTAGTGAAAAGGTTAAGGTTCTTCTTGCAAAGGCTTTATTTGGTAATCCGGATATACTTCTTCTTGATGAGCCTACGAACCATCTGGATCTTGATGCTATTGCATGGCTTGAAGAGTTCCTTATTAATTTTGAGAATACTGTAATTGTTGTATCACATGACCGTTATTTCCTTAATAAAGTATGCACACAGATTGCTGATATTGACTATGCAAAGATTCAGCTTTATGCAGGTAATTATGATTTCTGGTATGAGTCAAGCCAGCTTCTTATTAAGCAGATGAAAGAGGCCAATAAGAAGAAGGAAGAAAAGATTAAGGAACTTCAGGATTTCATTCAGAGATTCTCTGCTAATGCATCTAAATCTAAGCAGGCTACTTCAAGAAAGAGAGCATTGGAGAAAATTGAGCTTGATGAAATCAGACCATCAAGCAGAAAGTACCCATACATTGATTTCAGACCGGCAAGAGAGATTGGTAATGAAGTTCTTCAGGTAGAAGGAATTTCTAAGACTATTGATGGTGTAAAGGTGCTTGACAATATTTCATTTATTGTTGGACATGATGATAAGATTGCATTCGTAGGCTCAAATGAGCTTGCAACAACAACACTTTTCAAAATTCTTACGGGTGAGATGGAACCGGATGAAGGAAGCTTCAAATGGGGAGTTACGACATCAAGAGCATATTTCCCTAAGGATAGTGCAGCAGAATTTAACTGTGACGATACTATTGTTGAGTGGCTTACACAGTACTCACCGGATCCGGACCCAACATATGTAAGAGGTTTCCTTGGAAGAATGCTTTTTGCAGGTGAAGACGGAGTAAAGAAGGTTAAGGTCCTTTCAGGTGGTGAGAAGGTAAGATGCCTTATTTCAAAGATGATGATTATGGGTGCTAATGTACTTATATTTGATGACCCTACAAACCATCTTGATATGGAATCTATTACAGCACTTAATAATGGTCTTATTAAGTTTAGCGGTGTTTCATTATTTACATCGCATGACCATCAGTTTATACAGACAACTGCCAACAGAATCATGGAGATTGTTCCAAGCGGACAGCTTATTGATAAAATCACAACATATGATGAATATCTTGAGAGTGATGAGATGGCAAGAAAACGTCAGGGATTTGCTGAAGCAGCAAATGATGATGAGGATTAATATTATGATGTACACAAGCCTGTGTCCCATTGGGATACAGGCTTGGTTTAACTGCCGGTAAATGGGATAATATTAAAATATGCAAAATAATGGCTAATTGTCTGCATTGCATCCGGCAGCAGATATCAGAGCTGAAAGTGGAGGAAAGAAAATGGCGGAAAGCAGAAAGAAAAAAGACGTGCCGGAACGCTCAGGTAAAAGTAGTAAAACAACGCAGAAAAGTGCCGCTAAAAGAAAAACCACAAATTCTTCGGCAAAGAAAAGTACAAGACAGACAAAACAGGAAGCAGCTGCTAAAGCTGCTTATGGTGCCAAAATGCAGGATGAAGTTATGGTACTTTTGTCTTTTGCTGTTGCACTTATTCTTATTCTGAGTAATTTTAATCTTGTAGGAAGTGTCGGTAAAGGCATTAAATGGTTTATGTTCGGGCTGTTTGGCGTAGTAGAATATATATTTCCTGTAATTATGGCATTTACGCTTGTTTTTATGATTTCCAATAAGAATATTATTGCTGTAGCAAGAATTAAGACGGCAGCAGTATACATTTTTACAATAATTTTATCAGCTGTATGGTTAAGAATTGTTAATGAGCCTAAGATAGCCGATGCAGGAATTATGGAATTTTTTACATACAGTGCTGATTATAAATCTGGTGGAGGATTATTTGGAGGAATTTTATGTAGAATCCTTTCGCCTATGGGATTCTGGGGAACAATGGTTGTCCTTATTATTCTTGCAATTATATGTATTATTGTAATTACGGAAAAATCATTTATTAATGGTATTTTAAAGGTTAAAAAGAATGGTTCACGTATGATGATGGCTGCAAAACAGGATTATGATATTTACAGGGAACATTCAAATGAGCGTCTTGCGGGTCGTGATATGTATGATGATGAAGATGAAGAAACACAGGAAGAATATCTTGCGAGACGGCGTCGTGAAAAAGAGGCAAAGCTTCAGGAAAAATATGAGAGGCAGGAAGAGCGTGCAAGGAAAAGAATGAATAAAAAAGCACGCGGTGTGACACTTGATACACAGCTTCCGAAGAAAGAAGAGACTGTAAAAAGTGTGGATGTGCATGAGATTGTACCTGATATATCAGTGCATGATGAATATTCGGCAGATATATATGATCCGGGTGACTCATTTGAATATATGCAGGAAAATGTAGATGATAATATAGAAGAACATATAGAGAATGATTCATATATTGATTTATCTGATAGTTCAGGTGTTGATTTATATGAAGATTCAAATGAAAATTCAAATGAAGATTTATATGAAAATTCATATGGAAACCCAAATGAAGGTACAGACACTAATTCATATGATAATACATATGAGAGTCCGGCAGAGGATACAGATATATCAGTAACTTCAGATAATAGAACCAATACAGCAGACATGGCTGAATCAGATAGTCAATTAGAAGAAACTGAAGAAATCCGGATGGAAAAAAGTGTGGATAAAAAGAAACAGGAATATGTTTTTCCACCTGTCAGCCTGCTTAACAGAGGAAAAGGTACAGATAAAGCCGGACAATCGCGTGAAAATAAAGAAACTGCAATGCGGCTGCAGCAGACATTGCAGAACTTCGGTGTTAAAGTTACTATCACAGATATTAGCTGCGGACCTGCAGTTACAAGATATGAACTGCAGCCGGAGCAGGGTGTTAAAGTAAGTAAGATTGTATCACTGTCAGATGATATAAAACTTAATCTTGCAGCAGCAGATATCCGAATAGAGGCACCAATTCCGGGAAAAGCCGCAATAGGAATCGAAGTTCCAAATAAAGAAGCAGGAAGTGTATCTTTAAGGGAACTTATAGAGACGGATGCATTTAAAAACAATACATCTCAGATTGCATTTGCAGCTGGAAAAGATATTGCCGGAAAACCTATAATAGCAGATATAGCAAAGATGCCGCATCTTCTTATTGCAGGTGCGACAGGCTCAGGTAAGTCTGTATGTATAAATACAATTATTATGAGTATTCTTTACAGGGCAAATCCTGAAGATGTCAAGCTTATAATGATTGACCCTAAGGTTGTTGAACTTAGTGTATACAACGGAATTCCACATCTTTTAACTCCGGTCGTGACAGACCCGAAGAAGGCGTCTGGAGCATTGAACTGGGCTGTTGACGAGATGACGAAGAGATATAAGCTTTTTGCAAAAATGGCGGTCAGGGATTTGAAAGGATACAATGCTAAGGTATCAAAGATACAGGTTGGTGAAGGCGAGACACCGCCTGAAAAGATGCCACAGATTGTAATTATTATAGATGAGCTTGCAGACCTTATGATGGTTGCACCGGGAGAGGTTGAAGATTCAATCTGCCGTCTTGCACAGCTTGCAAGAGCAGCGGGTATTCACCTTATAATTGCAACACAGAGACCGTCAGTTAATGTTATAACAGGTCTTATCAAGGCGAATGTACCATCAAGAATTGCATTTTCGGTATCATCAGGTGTTGATTCGAGAATTATTATTGATATGAATGGTGCAGAAAAGCTGCTTGGTAAAGGTGATATGTTATTCTTCCCATCGGGATATCCAAAGCCTGTACGTGTGCAGGGAGCATTTGTATCAGATGATGAAGTTGGAAAAGTTGTCGATTTCTTAAAAGAACATATGCAGCAGGAAGTTACATATAACGAAGAAGTGACTAATACCATGACGGCAGCAGCGGGAAATGTGTCAGGACAGGATAATGAAAAAGACAGTTATTTTGCCGATGCGGGACGATTTGTAATAGAAAAAGAAAAAGGTTCTATTGGAATGCTGCAAAGATATTATAAAATCGGATTTAACAGAGCCGGACGAATAATGGACCAGCTTGCAGATGCCGGCGTTGTAGGTCCGGAACTTGGAACAAAGCCGAGAAAGATATTGATGACAGCCGAAGAGTTTGAAGAATACTTAAAGAAAAATAATTTATAATTAAAGGAGAACAGACATGGGCGTAAAGAGTGATATTGAAATAGCACAGGAAGCACAGATGCTTGATATAAGAGAGGTGGCAGCAAAAGTAGGCGTTGCAGAAGATGACCTTGAACTTTATGGTAAGTATAAGGCAAAGATTTCTGATGATTTATATTCAAAACTTGAAGATAAAAAAGATGGAAAGCTTATCCTTGTAACAGCAATTAACCCTACACCGGCTGGAGAGGGAAAGACAACAATAACGATAGGGCTTACACAGGCACTTAATAAGATGGGCAAAAAATCAGTTGCAGCATTAAGAGAGCCTTCACTTGGTCCATGTTTTGGAATAAAAGGCGGTGCAGCAGGTGGTGGATATTCACAGGTAGTGCCTATGGAAGAACTCAATCTTCATTTTACAGGAGATTTTCATGCAATAACATCTGCAAATAACCTTCTTGCAGCAATGCTTGATAATCATATTATGCATGGCAATGAATTAAGAATTGATACCAAGCATATCGTTTGGAAACGCTGCATGGATATGAATGACAGAACATTAAGAAATATCGTAATCGGCATGGGCGGACGTATGGACGGTGTTATGAGAGAAGATCATTTTATCATAACAGTTGCATCAGAAATAATGGCTGTTTTATGTCTTGCAAAGGATATGAAAGATTTAAAGGAGCGTCTTGGAAGAGTAATAGTTGCATATAATGTTGACGGTGAACCTGTTACAGCAGATGATTTAAAGGCAACCGGTTCTATGGCGGCACTTCTTGCAGACGCAATTAAGCCTAATATGGTACAGACACTTGAACATACACCTGTACTTGTTCATGGCGGACCATTTGCCAATATTGCACATGGATGTAATTCAGTAAGAGCTACAAGACTTGCATTAAAATTATCAGATTATGCTGTTACAGAAGCCGGATTTGGAGCTGACCTCGGGGCAGAAAAGTTCCTTGATATAAAATGTCGTCTCTCAGGATTAAAACCGGATGCAGTTGTTATTGTTGCTACAGTAAGAGCACTTAAATATAATGGTGGTGTTGCAAAAGATAAGCTTAATGAAGAAAATATGGACGCACTTAAAGCGGGTATTGTTAATCTTGATAAACATATTGAAAATATGCAGAAGTTCGGCATACCTGTTGTAGTTACACTTAATGCATTTATAACAGATACACAGGAAGAATATGAATTTATAAAGAAGCATTGTGAAGATGCAGGCTGCGAGTTCGCACTTGCAAAAGTATGGGAGAAGGGCGGCGAAGGCGGTCTTGAGCTTGCAGAAAAGGTAATAGAGAGCATAGAAAACAAAAAAGCTGAATATAAACCAATTTATGAAGATTCAGATTCACTTAAAGAAAAGATTGAAAAAGTTGCAAAAGAAATATATGGTGCAGATGGTGTTACATATGACGATGCAGCTACAAAAGAATTACAGCATATTGAGCAGATGGGATTTGGAAACTTCCCTGTATGTATAGCTAAAACACAGTATTCACTTTCTGATAATCCTAAGCTCCTCGGAAGACCGGAAAACTTTACAATAAATGTAAGAGAGGCATATGTTGATGCCGGTGCCGGATTTGTTGTAATACTTACAGGAAAAATACTTACAATGCCGGGACTGCCTACTCATCCGGCTGCCGAAAATATTAATTATGATGAAGAATCAGGTAAAATAACAGGTCTGTTTTAATATGAAAGGAGAACTGCATGAAATTATCAGAACTTTTACAGGGACTGGAATGTGAAATTGTACAAAAAGGTTTTGAATGTGAGATAACTTCTCTTACTTCTGACTCAAGAAAAGTTACTGAGAATGGTGTGTTTATATGTATCACCGGAGCTGTGAGTGACGGACACAAATATATTCCACAGGTTATACAAAAGAAAGCAGGAGTAATTGTAATTCAGGATAGTGCACTTGGAAATGATGAAACGGCTTCTCTTATAAAAGAGATTCCTTCAGATATAACAATTGTCAAAGCACAGAATACAAGACTTGCACTTGCAGTTATGTCGGCAAATTATTTTGGTAATCCGGCAAAAAAGCTTTTTACAATTGGAATTACAGGAACAAAAGGCAAGACAACAACAACATATATGGTCAAGAATGTTCTTGACGCATGTGGAATTAAGACCGGTCTTATAGGTACTATTGAGACAATTATAGGAGATGAACATACGCCGGCATGCAATACGACACCGGAGTCTTACGATATTCATAAAAGTTTTGCGAAAATGGCTGAACAGGGATGTAAGGCTGTTGTAATGGAAGTGTCATCACAGGGGTTAAAGCTTGACCGTACTGCTGGAATTATGTTTGACATAGGCGTATTTACAAATCTTGAGCCAGACCATATAGGACCTAATGAACATGCATCATTTGAGGAATATCTTGAATGTAAGGCAAAGCTTTTTTCACAGTGTAAGGTTGGCATTGTCAATGCCGATGATGAACATACGCCAAAAATTCTTGAACATGCAACATGCAGTATTGAAAGTTATGGTATATCAGATAAGGCTGATATTCGTGCAAAAAATATAACGCTTTTCCATGAACCGGGAAAAATAGGACTTAGTTATGACTGTGAGGGGCTTGTGAACATGCCTGTTACATTAAAACTGCCGGGTAAGTTTTCAGTGTATAATTCACTGTGTGCAATAGCTGTTACGAGACATTTTAATGTGGATAAAGATACGCTTGAAAAAATGCTGTATGAAGTTAAGGTAAAAGGCAGAATAGAGATAGTTCCTGTATCTGACCGATTTACACTTATGATAGATTATGCACATAATGCAATGGCATTGAAAAGTATACTTGAAACATTAAAAGAATACAATCCTAACAGACTTGTATGTCTTTTCGGATGTGGCGGCAACCGCTCAAAGGAAAGACGTTTTGAAATGGGAGAAGTTTCCGGAAAGCTTGCTGATCTTACAATAATCACATCAGATAATCCAAGATTTGAGGAACCTCTTGATATTATTGAGGACATTAAGACAGGTATTTCAAAGACAACAGGAAAGCATGTTGATATTCCTGACAGAAAAGAAGCAATAAAATATGCAATAAAAAATGCACAAAATGGCGATATTATTGTTCTGGCAGGAAAAGGACATGAAGATTATCAGGAAATAAAAGGTGTAAAATATCCTATGGATGAGAGAGTTCTTATAAAAGAAGTTGTTAAAGAACTTGAATCAGAAGGCTGGAAAAGATAAAGCTGCAAAAATATGTGAAAGGGTGTGACGGATGTACGCAAATATTATTGTTGATATTTCACATGAACAATTAGATAAAACATTTCAATATCATGTACCCGATGCATTACTTTCGCAGATAGATACAGGAGTTATGGTTAATATTCCGTTTGGAAGGGGAAATCGTATTATAACAGGCTATGTTATAGAACTTACATCGAAAGCAGAGTTTGATGAAGAAAAAATAAAAGACATAGACAGTGTCGTTCCTAATCGTGTAAAAGCTGTTGAAGATATGATAAAGCTTGCAGCATGGCTTAAACATAATTACGGCGGAACTATGAATCAGGCTTTAAAAACAGTAATTCCTGTCAAAGAAAAAATCAGGCAGAAAGAAAAAAAGCATATAAAGCTTAATGTTACAAAAGAAGAAGCAAAAGAATTTATAAAAAATGCGAAGAGAAAATCACCGTCAAAGGAGAAACTCATAGAGTATCTTTCTGATAGAGAAGAAGCAGATATGGATGTGCTGAAAAATGAAACAGGCATATCGCCTTCGACAATAAAATCGTTGGAAAACGATGGAATAATACAGATTATTTCAAGGCAGCTATACAGGAATCCTGTAAAAGAAGATGAAATACAGGAAGATAAGATAAGCCTTAATAATGAACAAAAAAATATTGTTGATGATTTTATAGGTGATTATGATAGAGGAATAAGAAAAACATATCTTATTCATGGTGTGACAGGAAGTGGAAAAACTCTTTGCTATATCAATATGATTGAACATGTTGTCAGACAGGGAAAACAGGCTGTTATGCTTATACCTGAAATTGCATTGACATTTCAGACTGTAAAAAGATTTTATGACAGATTCGGTGAGAGAGTTTCAATTCTTAATTCAAGAATGTCCAAAGGGGAGCGTTATGACCAGTTTTTAAGGGCTATGAGAGGTGAGATTGATGTGATAATAGGACCCAGGTCTGCTTTGTTCACACCATTTTCAAATCTTGGGCTTATAGTTATAGATGAAGAGCATGAAATGGCATATAAAAGCGAGCAGACACCATCATATCATGCAAGGCAGACGGCAATTCACATAGCCCAGACAAAAAATGCTTCTGTTCTGCAACTCCGTCGGTTGAAAGTTATTATAATGCAAAAAAAGGCATATATAAGCTTTATGAATTAAAGAACAGAGCTGCGGGGGCAGATATGCCGGACGTTGCCGTGGTAGATTTAAGAGAAGAATTAAAACAGGGGAACCGTTCGATATTTTCAAGAAAGTTAAAAGAACTGATTGAAGACAGAATAAGAAAAAAACAGCAGATAATGCTTTTTCTTAATAAAAGAGGTTATGCCGGTTTTATTTCATGCCGTTCGTGTGGTTATGAAATGTCCACATTGTGATATTTCTTTGACAGCACATAATAATGGCAGGCTTGTATGCCATTACTGCGGATATCAGACTGGGTCTGTTAAGTTATGTCCCAAGTGTGGTTCAAGATATATCTCTGGATTTAAAGCCGGGACACAGCAGGTTGAGGAAATGCTGAAAAAAACATTTCCAGGTATAAGAGTTCTCAGGATGGATATGGATACAACATCAGGTAAGGATGGGCATGAAAAAATAATTTCAGAATTTGCAGCTCATAATGCAGATGTGCTTGTAGGCACACAGATGATTGTAAAAGGCCATGATTTTCCAGATGTTACACTGGTAGGTGTGCTTGCGGCAGATATGTCTTTGTATACAAGCGATTTCAGGGCAGGAGAGAGAACATTTCAGCTGCTTGTCCAGGCGGCAGGGCGTGCCGGAAGAAAAAATCTTCACGGTGATGTTATAATACAGACATATACGCCGGATAATTATAGTATTGTGGCTGCACAAAAACAGGATTATGAAATGTTTTATGATGATGAAATATCATTCAGGAAACTTATGGGATATCCGCCGGTAATGCATATGCTTGAAGTAAAAATTTCATCAAAGAATGAAGGAAATCTTGAAAAATCATGTGATGATATGAAAAAATTTTCAGACATGGCAGACGATAAAAAGCTTTTTATAACAGGTCCCGTTGTTCCGCAGGTATATAAGCTCAATGATATTTATACACAGGTATTATATGTTAAGGCGGCTGATTATGAGAGGCTTACGCAATTTAAAGATAATATAGAAGTGCATGTAAAGGATAATATATTATATAAGAATGTAAGTGTACAGTTTAATTTTGATTAAGGAGGTAATGCATAATGGCATTAAGAAACATTAGAATACTCGGAGATGAGATTTTAAAAAAGCAGGCAAAAGAAGTTACAGAGATGACACCTAAGATTGAGGAATTAATCGATGACATGTTTGAAACTATGTATGATGCAAACGGATGCGGACTTGCTGCACCACAGGTAGGAATAAGAAAAAGAATAGTTGTAATTGACTGCGGTGACCAGCCACTGGTACTTATTAATCCTGAAATTCTTGAGACAAGCGGAGAACAGACAGGTCAGGAGGGCTGCCTTTCTGTTCCAGGAAAAGTGGGCATTGTGACAAGACCTAATTATGCAAAGGTTAAGGCTCTTGATGAAAATATGGATGAAATAATTGTCGAGGGCACAGAACTTCTGGCAAGATGTCTCTGCCATGAAATAGACCATCTTAACGGAATAATGTATGTTGATAAAGCGGAAGGACCGCTTATGGATACAGAGGAGGCAGAAGAAAATTAATGAAAGTTGTATTTATGGGAACGCCTGATTTTTCAGTTGGTACATTAAAGGCAATTGTAGAAGCAGGACATGAAGTTGCAGCAGTTGTCACACAGCCTGATAAACCGAAAGGAAGAGGCGGTGCGATGAGTTTTTCAGATGTAAAGCAGGCAGCTATTGAACTAGGACTTTTAGTGCTTCAGCCGAAACGTGCAAGGGATGAAGAATTTGTAAATGAACTTAGAAAGATAAATCCGGATGTTATAGTAGTAGTCGCATTCGGACAGATTCTTTCAAAAGAAATTCTTGATATGCCAAAATATGGATGTGTCAATGTTCATGCTTCACTTCTTCCAAAGTACAGAGGTGCATCGCCGATACAGTGGGCAGTAATTGACGGTTGTGAGTATTCCGGCGTAACAACAATGATGATGAATGAAGGAATTGATACCGGTGATATTCTTCTTGTTGAAAAAGTAAAGCTTGATAGTAAAGAGACAGGAGGAAGCCTTTTTGATAAGTTAAGCGGTGTCGGTGCTGCTCTTCTGGTGAAAACTCTTGATGAACTTGAAAAAGGTACAGTAAAGCTTGTAAAGCAGAATGAGACTGAAGCAACTCATGTAAAAATGCTTGATAAATCATTTGGTAATATAGATTTTTCAATGGAGGCTGCAAGAATTGAGAGACTTATAAGAGGTCTTAATCCGTGGCCGAGTGCATTTACACATTTCAATGGAAAATTGTTGAAAATATGGGATGCGGATGTTTGTGATGATGTTGTTTGTGAATCATGTGAATCTGTTGTGAACGGAATGATAACACATGTGGACAACAATTCGTTTATCGTAAAATGTGGGGATAACTCGCTTAAAATCAATGAACTTCAGCTTGAAGGCAAGAAGAGAATGAAAACACAGGATTTTTTACGTGGAAATCATATTAATACAGGGGATATCCTTGGAAAATAAATGATTTTTGTGGATATATGTTAGTATTTGGATTTAAGGAGGTAGCAGCTTATGCCATATGGATATTACGGATATTATTTTGACCCGACATATATTTTGATAATTATTGCAGCTATTATATCACTTATTGCACAGTGGAGAGTTAATTCAGCATTTTCAAAATATTCAAGGGTGGCGAGCATGTCAGGAATGACAGGTGCACAGGCAGCAAGAATGATTTTGCAGTCAAACGGAATAAATGATGTGTCTGTACAGAGGATATCAGGTAAACTAACAGATCATTATAACCCATCTACGAAAGTGCTTAATCTTTCGGAATCTGTGTATGGTTCAACATCTGTTGCAGCTATAGGAGTTGCGGCACATGAGTGCGGTCATGCTATACAGCATGCAAGAGGATATTTTCCACTTTCTTTAAGAACTGCACTTGTGCCTGTTGCGAATATCGGTTCACAGCTCTCATGGGTATTTATCATAGTTGGTGCAATTTTAAGCTTTAACCAGACACTTATAACAATAGGTATTATTATGTTTAGTGCGGCCGTGCTTTTTCAGCTTGTTACGCTTCCTGTGGAATTTAACGCTTCTGCAAGAGCTCTTGAACAGCTGGAAAGTAATGGCATACTTTACAGGGATGAAGTAAGCCAGACAAGAAAAGTATTGTCAGCTGCTGCACTTACTTACGTTGCAGCAGCGGCTACAGCAATCTTGCAGCTTTTAAGACTTATAATTCTTTTTGGAGGAAGAGGCCGGAGAGATGACTGATAAAATGCAGGTTAATTTACGACAGGTAGCTATGGAAATACTGTATGAAGTACAGAAGAATAACGGACTGCTTCATGTTGTATTATCGGATGCTTTAAAGAAATACCAGTATCTTGATAAAAATGAGCGTTCATTTATCTCAAGACTTGTACAGGGAACAGAAGAAAGAAAAATAGAACTTGATTATATTATAGACAGTTTTTCAAAAACTCCTGTAAAAAAACAGAAAGATGTTATAAGAATTATTCTGGAAATGTCTGTCTACCAGTTAAAATATATGGACAGTGTGCCGGCTTCAGCAGTCTGCAATGAAGCGGTAAAGCTGGCTGTAAAGAAAAACTTTGGGACGCTTCGCGGTTTCGTGAATGGTGTTTTGAGAAATATAGCAAGAAATATTGATAATATTGAATATCCGGATAAAAGTACGAATACAGATAAATATTTATCTGTAAAATATTCAGTTCCGGAGGAGCTTGCAGGATATTTTCTTAAAAAATTCGGTGATAATGAAACAGAAGAAATGTTTGAAGCATTTAACAAAGATAAGTCAACATATATAAGATGTAATACAAAAAAGACAGATATTGCAGGTCTTACGGCTGCACTTGAGGCAGAGGGAGTTACAGTTACAAATGAAGGCATAGATAAAAGAATTGATTATGCTTTGAAAATATCAGGGTATGATTATCTTGGCGGACTGAAGTCATTTCGCGATGGACTGTTTTTTGTGCAGGATATAAGTTCCATGCTTGCATCACAAGGCGGCTTTATTAAGCGGGATGCGTATGTTATAGATGTGTGTGCCGCACCGGGTGGAAAGAGTATTAATGCTGCTTTAATGGCTGACATCGGACATGTAAGTTCAAGAGATATAAGCGGGCGTAAAGTATCACTTATAAAAGAAAATGCTGAAAGACTTGGAATTGATAATATTACGTATAAAGTATGGGATGCTGTTAAAAAGGATGAAGAAAGTGTAGAAAAAGCAGATGTGCTTATATGTGACCTGCCTTGTTCCGGACTTGGAATTATAGGAAGAAAGCCGGATATAAAGTATAATGTTACATATGAAAAAATAAAAGAACTCGCTTTACTTCAGAGGAAAATACTTTCAACAGTCTGGGAATATGTAAAAAAAGACGGAATACTTATATATAGTACATGTACGGTTACTCCTGAGGAAAATGCAGAAAATACTGAATGGTTTGTGAATAATTATCCATTTGAACTCATTGGAAAACCTGAACAGATTATGCCTCAGGACGGCACAGGAGACGGATTTTACATAGCAAGGCTTAAAAGGACGGAATGACAATGGAAAATATTGATAACAGAATAGATATAAAGTCAATGACAATTGATGAACTTGAAGAACTTCTTGTGTCAATGGGAGATAAGAAGTTCCGTGGAAAGCAGATTTTCTCATGGCTGCATGAAAAACTTGTTGTTTCATTTGATGACATGACTAATTTATCAAAACCGCTACGTGAAAAACTTGAAGAAAAATGCAGAATTACAGCGTTAAAAGCAGAAACTGTGCAGGTTTCAAAAATTGACGGAACATCAAAATTTCTATTTGAATTATATGACGGCAATCTTATAGAAAGTGTTCTTATGAAATATCATCATGGTAATTCTGTATGTATATCTTCACAGGTTGGCTGCCGTATGGGATGCCGTTTCTGTGCGTCCACACTTGATGGATGTGTGAGAAATCTTACGCCATCAGAGATGCTTGACCAGATATATACGATTCAGAAAATTTCCGGTGAGAGAGTTGATAATGTTGTAGTCATGGGTTCTGGTGAGCCAATGGATAATTTTGATAATATTATCCGCTTTTTAAGTCTGTTAAACAGTGAACAGGGACTTAATATCAGTGCGAGAAATATTACTGTATCGACATGTGGAATTGTACCTAAGATTATAGAGCTGGCAGATAAAAAACTGCAGATAACGCTTGCAATATCGCTTCATGCTCCTAATGATGAATTAAGAAAAACGATGATGCCTATTGCAAATAAATATTCAATTGAAGAGATTATGGAAGCATGCCGGTATTATTTAAAGCAGACTAACAGACGAATTTCATTTGAATATAGTCTTGTAAAAGATGTTAATGATACAGAGGAGTGTGCACAGCAGCTGATATCGCTTGTGAAAGGGATGAATTGCCATATAAATCTTATTCCGGTTAATCCTATTAAAGAAAGAGATTACAGGCAGTCAGAGCAAAAAGCTATTTATGCTTTTAAAAATAAACTTGAAAAAAATGGAATAAATGTTACTATAAGAAGGGAAATGGGCAGAGATATTGATGGTGCCTGTGGACAATTAAGAAAAAGCTATATAGGCAAATGAATGTAAAGAATGGAGATAACAATGGAAGCATTTGCTTTGACAGATGTGGGGATTGAAAGAAAAATTAATCAGGATTATGTCTATTTTACCCTGAAACAGACAGGGCATCTTCCGAATTTGTTTATAGTTGCTGATGGCATGGGAGGACATAAGGCAGGAGACGTTGCATCAAGGTACACTGTTGATGAATTTGTATCTTTAATAGAAAATGCTACTGAAAAAGATGACATAACAGTTATAAGTGAGGCAGTTACAAAGGTAAATACGATGCTTCTTGAAAAGGCAAAAGAGTCACCTGACTATACAGGAATGGGAACAACTCTTGTTGTTGCTACAATTAAAGATGAAATGCTTCGTGTTGCAAATGTCGGTGACAGCAGACTGTATGTTATAGGTACAGATGGCATACGCCAGATTACAAGAGATCATTCACTTGTTGAGGAAATGGTTTCTATGGGAGAAATAGACAGAAAAGAAGCAAGAACACATAAAAGGAAAAATATTATTACAAGAGCTATAGGTGGAGACAGTTATGTTGAACCGGAAATGTTTTGCGTAGAACTTATGCCGGATGATATAATTATGATGTGTTCTGACGGACTTACGAATATGATTGAAGACGAAGATATATTTAAGATTGTTAAACAGAATCTGCCGCTTGATAAAACAGCAGAAACATTAGTTGATACAGCTAATAGTAATGGCGGTAAAGATAATATTTCAGTCATTTTAATAAAACCTTAAAAGGTGAAACAGCAAACAGAAATGGAGAATTTTATGTTAAGAAAAGGAATGTTTTTGGCAGACAGATATGAAATTCTGGAACAGATTGGTACAGGTGGAATGTCTGATGTCTACAGAGCAAAGTGTCATAAGCTCAACAGATTTGTAGCAATCAAGGTCTTGAAAAAAGAGTATAGCGAAGATAAGACTTTTGTATCAAAATTCCGTGCAGAAGCACAGGCAGCAGCAGGACTTACACATCCTAATATTGTAAATGTATATGATGTTGGTGATGAAAATGGCATTTATTATATTGTAATGGAACTTGTAGAGGGAATTACCCTTAAAAAATATATAGAAAAGAAGGGAAAGATTCCATATAAAGAGGCTGTAAGCATTGCAATACAGGTAGCAAAAGGCATGCAGGCGGCTCATAGCCATCATATCGTGCACCGCGATATCAAACCGCAGAACATTATTATTTCAAGGGATGGCAAAGTCAAGGTTACTGATTTTGGTATAGCAAAAGCAGCATCTTCAAGTACAATTACATCTTCTACAATGGGTTCTGTTCATTATATAAGCCCTGAACAGGCCAGAGGTGGTTATTCAGATGAGAGAAGTGATATATATTCATTTGGTATTACACTATTTGAGATGCTTACCGGAACAGTTCCGTTTGATGGGGATTCAACAGTTTCTGTAGCTGTACAGCACATACAGGAAGAGATTCCAAGGCCATCGACAGTTGCCGATGGTATTCCTGTAAGCATTGATATGATTGTACTTAAATGTACACAGAAAAAAACAGAGAGAAGATATCAGGATGCAGCAGAACTTATTGCTGATTTGAAAAAATCTCTTGTGGCACCTGATGAGAATTTTGTTAAGATGATGCCTGTATATAATGCACCTGGTCAGCCTGAAACAGTTCAGGCTGCAGAGGAAAGCAGCGAAAATAATGATGAACAGGAAAATCAGAATAGTAATGAAAGTATGGCAGAAAATAAAAAAGACAGTGAAGATATCGATGATGAATTATTAGATGATGAACTTCTTGACGATGATGACGATGAAGAAGATTCTGATTCCGATGATGACGATGAAGAAGATATTGACGATGAGAATAATGATAAACTTGATAAGATATTCAAGTGGATTGGTGCCGGAATTATAGCATTAATAGTTATTATAACAATATTTGTTGTTGCAAAACTTTTCATAGGTGGTTCTTCAAATAAAAAGGAAGAGGAAACAACAACTCAGGCACAGACAACTACAGCAGCTTCAAAAGAAGATGCTTCAAAGAAAGTTTCTGTTCCTAGTGTTATCGGTAAGACTGAGGAAGAAGCAAAGACAGCACTTAATTCACTTGGTCTTGGATATAAGGCGACGTATCAGCCATCGAATACAATCCCTGAAGGAACAGTAATTTCACAGGGAACAAGTTCAGGTACAAAGGTAGCAAAGAATACAACAATAACACTTTCAATAAGTTCAGGTCCTGAAAGTTCATCAGTTCCTAATGTTGTTGGACGGGATCAGGTTGAAGCATCATCGCTACTTGAGTCTGCCGGATTTAAGGTATCGGTAAAACAGTCATACAGTGATTCAGTAGAACAGGGCAAGGTAATAAGCCAGTCACCTTCAGGCAGCACAACTGTATCACCGGGTTCAACTGTAACAATTACAGTAAGCCAGGGAAAAGAGACAAAGATGGTTACAGTGCCAAGTCTTGCAGGAATGAATCTTAAAGATGCACAGAATACTCTTAGTTCATTGGGACTTAATTATAGTATTGAATATAGAGATGGTGGCACTAAGAAAGATACAGTAATTAATACCAGCCCATCAGCAGGAGGGTCAGCTGAAGAAGGCTCATCCGTTAAGATTTATGTAAGTAAAGGTCAGGAGACAACAACTGCTGCACCTGGGAGCGGAGCGGGAAATAATAATTCCGGTTCAGGAAATAATACAGGAAATAACAGCCAGCAGGGTGCTGCAGGCAGTAACTAACAGAATATGGTTTACGGAAAAATAATTAAAGGTATTGCAGGCTTCTACTACGTTCATGTAGAGGCCTGCGGTATTTATGAATGTAAAGCAAAAGGAAACTTCAGAAATAAAAAAATTAAACCGCTTGTAGGAGATAATGTACGTATTGAAATAATTGACGAAGAAAATTTCAAAGGCAATATTGAAGAGATACTTGAGCGGAAAAATGAGCTTATACGTCCCGCTGCGGCTAATATTGACCAGGCACTGCTTTTATTTGCAATTAAAGCTCCTGCTCCAAACCTGAATCTGCTGGACAGATTTCTTGTTATGATGGATTACCAGAATGTACCAGTTATAGTATGTTTTAATAAAGTGGAACTTGTAGATGAAAAAGAGCAGGAAAGGCTTCGCAGCATATATGAAAAATGTGGATGCCGTGTTTTATTTATGAGCATATACGAGAATAAAGGCGTAGATGAATTAAAGAAACTTCTGCATGATAAAACAACAATTCTTGCAGGACCATCAGGTGTTGGTAAATCGTCATTTACTAATATTTTACTTGAGTCAGATACAATGGAGACAGGCGGAATAAGCAGAATCGGAAGAGGAAGACATACTACAAGGCATTCAGAGATATTTAATATGTATGGAAAGTCATATATATGTGATACACCGGGATTTACTTCACTTATGCTTCCTGAACTGGAAAAAGAGGATTTAAGATATTATTTTCCGGATTTTGAAGAATTTGAAGGTAAATGCAGATTTAATGGCTGTGTTCATGTAAATGAGCCGGGATGTGCGGTTAAAATGGCTGTTGATGAGGGAATACTAAGCAAAGACAGATATCAAAGTTATGTCACTTTGTATGAAGAGTTGAAAAATAAAAAGAAGTATTAATTTCTTTTGAAGAACAAGGAGAAAATTATGAATATTTTATCGCCGTCTATTCTTTCAGCAGATTTTACCAAGCTGGGAGAAGAGATTGAGACAATAGATAATGCCGGGGCAGAATATATCCATGTTGATGTAATGGATGGAATGTTTGTTCCTAGCATTTCTTATGGAATGCCTGTTATAAAGTCAATAAGAAAATCAACAGGCAAAGTCTTTGATGTTCATCTTATGATAAGCGAGCCAATAAGATATATTGCAGATTTTGCTGCATCAGGAGCGGACATGATTACTGTTCATGTTGAGGCGTGTTCGGATGTTGTTGCAACAATTGAGAAAATAAGAGAGTATAAGCTCAAAGTTGGTATAACCTTAAATCCGGACACACCGGTATCAGCTATAAAACCTTATCTTAACAGAGTTGATATGGTATTGATTATGAGTGTTAATCCAGGATTTGGAGGACAGAAGTTCATTACTTCATCAGTCGATAAGATAAAAGAAGTCAAAAGATTAAGAGATGAGTTGAATCTTTCATATGATATCGAGGTCGATGGCGGAATTAATATTGACAATCTGGCAACGGTTCTTGAAGCAGGTGCCAATGTCATTGTTGCAGGTTCTGCAATTTTCAGAGGTGATGCCGCTGAAAATGTTAAGAAATTTAAGAGTATTATGAGTGTATGGTAATATTTTATGATGAGTCCTGTGACGGTTCTGACAGGACTCAAAATTAATTATGTAAATTAATAAAAAAATGTTGATATTTACAAAAAACATGTATATAATACAAATAGGAACAGATAAAGTTCTCTTCATCATCTATGATGAGTCCTGTGACGGTTCTGACAGGACGGTAAAATAAAAATTGACCGAGTGATGAGTCCTGTGACGGTTCTGACAGGACGGTAAAATAAAAATTGACCGAGTGATGAAGCTGATTACGAGAGGCTTATAAAAGTCTCTCGTTTCTTTTACCCTGCTTAATCAAGCAGATATTTCCCAAAGGAGAAAATTGAATGATATTATCTGAGAATGATTATCAGATTCTAAAATTGACGGACGCATTTTATAAGGCATATCCTAATCCGCCATATAGAGAGATTTTAAAGAAAAAACAGAGAGCGTATAATTGTTTATTGTTTCAGACTCATTATAATTATTTTATATGTATTCCATATAGAACAGAAATCAGTCATAGATATGCATTTCATTTTACCAATACATTAAGAGCAAAAAAACATAAATCAGGATTGGATTACAGCAAAATAGTTATTATAGAGAAATCAGAATATATTGATTCTACAGATGCGATTATTGATAAAGATGAATTTAATGAGACTATGGTGAATCTTGGACGTATAAAAAAAGAGGCATTAAATTTTGTTGAAGATTATATTGCACATATGAAAGGTGAAAAGCCGTTACATAAAAAAGAATTTGACAGAAGGTATGGTTTTTCTCCGTTGAAATATTTTCATAAAGAATTGGGAATATAAGAAAATCCTTCCTGCATTTCATTCGTGCTGAAAAAACTGTAATTCGTGCAAATTGTTACACAAGATGTTTTATTTTTTATATTATAAATACAACGTATAGCAGAAACAATTAAATAGAAGTACATTTTATTTCAAATGTGAAGGAGGAAACAAGATGAAGAATAAATTATTTACAATTTTAATCGTTCTTGCCCTGGTGGCAGCAATTCTGCCTGCCTATAAAGTAAAGGCGGAGGAAACGGGACACAAACATTGCATATGCGGTGCACAGCATACAGAAAAAGGAGACCATATAAGCGATACGCAGACAGAGTATTCTACAAGATTGTATATGAAAGACGGAAAACTTATGATGGGTGACGGAGAGTGGGAAACAAGAGAAATTGCTCTTACACCATATGTTTCATATGATGCGTATTCATTGGAAAGCGGAAATTATTATCTTGACACGGACCTTGAATTTAGTTATGAACTTATAGAAATGCCTGTTCTTTTTATTGACGGAGATGTAAATCTTTGCCTTAACGGTCACAGTATTTTGCTGGCTTCATCACAAAGTTCTGTAATTAGTGTTATCAAAGGAAAAAGTCTTACTTTGACCGATTGTAAAGGCGGAGGAAATATTTCCCACAAAGGTACTTATTCTGCGGGACACGGAATAACTATAAGGGGTACATTTAATATGTATGGCGGAAACATCACTAATAATTTTACATTTGGTGTGACCAACAATATTGCTGATACTGCCAACAACGGCGGCGGTGTGTTTATTGAACCGAACTGTACAATGAACATGTATGGCGGAACAATCACTAATAACAAAGCTGTAAGCGGAAAGGATTCTTCAACAGGTGAAGCCATTGAAGGACACGGCGGTGGTGTCTATGTTTCAAAAGACAGCGAATTTAACATGTATGGCGGTGAGATTAGTGGTAACAAATCAAATTTAACAGGAGGCGGTGTATACAATCTCGGCACAATGACTGTGTCAGGTGATGCAAAGATTTCCGGAAACGGAAAAAACAGCAGAAATTACAGTAATGCCTATATGGGAGAAGGAGGAACACTCACAATCGGCGGTAAACTGACAGGAAAGATAGGCGTCAGCAAGTATGACAGTAAAGTTGGTGACGTTGTCGTAACAGGTGCCGATGCGGACAAAGATTACAGTGCAATATTTTTTAGTGATAATTTTAACTTCGATGTTAAACATGATGGCAATAATATTGTGTTGATACCACATACACATGTTTTGGGAGAATGGGAACACAATGGTATTTTACACTGGCATGAATGTGGGGTTTGTTCCAAAGTGCTTGATGATGCAGAACATACATGGGATGAGGGCGTAATTACAAAGGAGCCTACAACCGATGCTGAAGGTGAGAAAACTTTCACATGTGATGTATGTAAAGCAACAAAAACGGAAGCGATTGACAAGCTGCCTGTTGTAAATGACGAAATTCAGGATGGCTCAAACAACTCACAGTATACAGATACTTCTGACAAAAATCAGAATAATGGCACAACAGGTGAACAGAATAACGACACGTCTGCAATAACATCTCCGGAGACAGGAGACAAGATGAATCTTGTATTGTGGATTGCCCTGCTGGTTGTAAGTGCAAGTACAGTTATTGGTACGGCTGTTGTAAACAGAAAAACAATATAATATATAAACAATAAAATGTATTAAATTGCAAGGCGGCTATCGGAAACGATGGCCGCCTAAAATTATGAGAGAATAATATTGAGAAGGTTAGTAAATAATGATATTATTATTACAAAATACAGATAAAAGAGGAAATATGTCTATGCAATCAAAAGTGAATGAAGCAGCAAAAAGAAAAAATTGTGGTTATAATTGTGCCCAGGCAGTGGCATGCACGTATTGTGACATGGCTGGTATTGATGAAGAAACAGCAAAAAATCTTACACAGGGTTTTGCTGCTGGTATTGGAGGCAGTATGGAAGCAACATGTGGAGCGATAATAGGTGCAGTTAGTGTATTAGGTATGATTAATAAAGATGCCGTGAAAACAATGCAGGGTTCAAGAAGAATAATCAATAGATTTAAGGAACAAAATGGTACAGTTGTCTGTAAGGAATTAAAAGGAATAACTGATGGAGTTGTAAAAAGAGAATGTATTGACTGTGTGAAAGATGCAGCGTTATTTCTTGAGGATGAATTAAAATAAGATGGTATTTTGAGCTATACTTTTAATGTGTTATTTAATAATTATCAGAGGATATTTTTATGAAAGAAAATGAAAAAAAATCCAGAATACTTTTACAGCTTTTTATAACATTTATGAAAATAGGCACATTCACTTTCGGCGGTGGTTATGCAATGATTCCGCTTATTCAGAGAGAGACTGTGGTGAAAAGAAAATGGGTAGATGATGAAGATATACTTAATATTGTAGCAATAGCAGAGAGTACGCCGGGCCCCATAGCGATAAATACTTCGACATTTGTAGGATATCGTGTTGGAGGATTTTGGGGAGCTGTTGTTGGAACGGCTGGCATGATACTGCCGTCATTTGTAATAATACTGGCGATTTCTTTTGTATTGAAAAGATTTCAGGATATACAGATTGTAAAGTATGCATTTAATGGTGTACGAGCTGGTGTACTGGCACTTATAATAAGAGCATTGTGGCTTATGTACAAGAATGTTAAAAAGTCAGCTGTGACATATATAGTTATGGCTGCAGTATTTGTTTTAAGTGCATTTGCTGATGTTAATGTAATTATTGTTATAGCATGCTGTGCATTATTTGGACTTATAACATCTTATGTAAAAACAGGAAAAGAGAAGCAGAATATATGATATATATCAGATTATTATGGACATTTTTTAAAATAGGTGCTTTTACATTCGGAGGAGGCTATGCAATGCTTCCGCTTGTAGAGAGTGAAGTCGTGGCACATGGGTGGATGGATGAACAGGATATCGTTAATTTTATAGCGGTCAGCGAAAGTACGCCGGGCTCATTTGCTGTAAATGTTGCTACATATGTAGGAGAAGAAGTTGCCGGTATTGCCGGTTCGGTATGTGCAACACTTGGTGTTGTGCTGCCGTCGTTTATAATAATTCTCATAATAGCCGGATGTTATAAGAAATTCAGGGACAGCGGCATTATAAAAGGGTGTATGAGCGGACTTAAACCAGCAGTTGTCGGACTTATCGGAGCTTCAGTTATATCAGTAGGCAGGGAAGTATTTATTCCTGATGGATTAGCAGTGGAAATTTTTAAGGCAGCAGGTACATATGTTTCCGCAGGAATACTTGCGATTGCACTTATTTTGTCATTTAAAAAAGTACATCCGATTATAATAATCATTTTAAGTGCAATATTAGGGATAGCAGCCGGATATATTGCATAAAAATAAGAAATGTACATTTTACCATATATGTGATATACTATATTCTATTGTATTATGACATTAAATACTTTTAAAGGAGAAAATAAATTATGAAACTTGGTATCGTAGGTCTGCCAAATGTTGGTAAGAGTACATTATTTAATTCACTTACAAAAGCCGGAGCTGAGTCTGCAAACTATCCGTTCTGTACAATTGATCCTAATGTTGGCGTTGTTACAGTTCCAGATGAAAGACTTGACAGACTTGCAGCACTCTATAATTCAGCAAAGATTACACCTGCTGTTATTGAATTTGTTGATATTGCCGGTCTTGTTAAAGGTGCATCAAAAGGTTAAGTACTTGGTAATCAGTTCCTTGCAAATATCAGGGAAGTTGATGCGATTGTCCATGTTGTAAGATGTTTTGAAGACAGCAATATTGTTCATGTAGATGGTTCAATTGACCCATTAAGAGATATTGAGACAATTAATCTTGAGCTTATTTTCTCAGATATGGAAGTTCTCGAGAGAAGACTTTCTAAGCAGAAGAGAGCATCATATAACAATAAAGAGATTGCAAAAGAATGTGATTTGATTGAGAGACTTATTGCGTTCCTTGAAGCAGGCAATCTTGCAAAGAATTTTGAACTTGAAGATGAAGATGAAGAGGCATTTTTCAAAGAATACAATCTTCTTACAGCAAAGCCTGTAATTTTTGCAGCAAATGTAACAGAGGATGATCTGGCAAATGATGGTGCTGATAACAAGTATGTTCAGGCAGTACGTGAATTTGCAGAGAAAGAACATTGTGGAGTATTTGTAATCTGTGCACAGATTGAGCAGGAAATTTCAGAACTTGATGATGATGAGAAGAAGATGTTCCTCGAAGACCTTGGACTCAAGTCTTCAGGACTTGATAAGCTTATTTCAGCAAGCTACAGTCTTCTTGGACTTATCAGCTATCTCACAGCAGGTGAGACAGAGACAAGAGCGTGGACAATTACTAAGGGTACAAAAGCACCTCAGGCAGCCGGAAAGATTCACAGTGATTTTGAGAGAGGCTTTATTAAGGCAGAAGTTGTATCTTATGACGATTTAATTAACTGCGGTTCATATAATGCTGCAAAAGAAAAAGGTCTTGTAAGAATGGAAGGAAAAGAATATGTTGTTAAAGATGGCGATGTTATTCTTTTCAGATTCAATGTATAAAACCAATTTATAAAGAATTGTAAAATTTTTGTGAAATATATTACAAAACAAAAAAACTATATATTGTGGGCTTTACTACGTTAATACACTATATAAATATAAACAGAGCAGATATTGAGGAATTTCCAATATTTGCTCTGTTTTTTTTGTACAAAAAAGACTTGTATTTTATCTAAAATAAGTATAAAATTGACCATAAAGTGGTGGAAAGTGGTAGCAAATGGTTTAAAGTGGTAAATGGAGGCACGAAATTATGTTTATGGGAGAATATAACCATACAATTGATGCCAAAGGGCGTCTTATTGTACCGGCGAAGTTCCGTGAAATATTAGGTGATAATTTTATTGTTACCAAAGGTCTTGACGGCTGCCTTTTTGTTTACCCGAATGATGAATGGACCAGATTTGAAGAAAAGCTGAAAAGCTTACCACTTACTAATAAAAATGCCAGACAGTTTACACGTTTTTTCCTTGCCGGAGCAGCGGCATGCGAAGTTGATAAACAGGGAAGAATACTTCTCCCACAGGTTTTAAGGGAGTTTGCCAGTCTCGAGAAGGACGTTGTGCTTGTCGGAGTTGCAAGCAGAATCGAAATATGGAGCAGAGAACGCTGGGATGAATCTATGAATACATATGATGGTGACATGGATGAAGTGGCAGAAAATATGGAAAGTCTGGGATTTAGTATATAGCAGTTTACTAAGTGTAAAGGAAAGATTCGGATATGGAGTTTAAGCACAAATCAGTTTTATTGGAAGAGACAATTGAAAATCTGAATATAAAGCCGGATGGTATTTATGTGGATGGAACGCTTGGCGGAGGCGGACATTCATATGAGATTGCTAAAAGACTCACTGCCGGAGGAAGACTTATAGGAATAGACCAGGATGCAGATGCGATTAAGGCAGCTACAGACAGATTAAAGGAATTTGCTGACAGGGTTACGATAGTAAGAAATAATTATTGTAATATTGCAGATGTACTTGACGAACTGGGAATAGTCAAGGTTGACGGAATAATACTTGACCTTGGAGTTTCATCTTATCAGCTTGATACAGCTGAACGTGGATTTACATATAATGTAGATGCACCTCTTGATATGAGAATGGATCAGAGGCAGCAGATAACAGCAAAAGACATAGTAAATACATACAGTGAATTTGATTTATACAGAATAATCCGTGATTATGGAGAAGATAAATTTGCAAAAAATATTGCAAAACATATAGTTGCAAGACGTACTGAAAAGCCAATAGAGACAACATTTGAACTCAATGATGTCATAAAGGCAGCTATACCGATGAAGTGCAGGATTAACGGAGGACATCCCGCAAAAAGGACATTTCAGGCAATAAGAATAGAATTAAATCATGAGCTTGATGTTCTTGAAAATTCTATTGATACAATGATAGACCGCCTAAATGCGGATGGAAGATTATGTATTATTACATTCCATTCTCTTGAGGACAGAATTGTAAAAGTAAGATTTAAAAATAATGAGAACCCATGTACATGTCCACCAGATTTTCCGGTATGTGTATGTGGAAAGAAATCAAAGGGAAAGGTTATTACAAGAAAACCGATACTTCCGTCTGAAGAAGAACTTAGTGTTAATTCACGTTCGAAAAGTGCTAAGTTAAGAGTGTTTGAAAGAGCAGGGGAGGCTTAAAAATGGCTGGTAGGAGAGTTGAAAATCAAAGAAGACAAAAATATGGCACAAGTTCATATGTGAGTGGAAATACAGCAAGAAAACTTGCAGCTGCACCACAGAGAAGATATGAAGAATATGATATACCTAAGGAAGTTGAAATAACAGAGGAAGACCGGATTGCCATCAGAAAGAAGCGTAAGGCAATACATCGTGCCAACAGACTTAATTTCCTGTATACAGTCGGAGTGTCAGCTATTATTATTACAATATTTGCAATATGCTTACAATATCTGAATGTCCAGTCACAGGTCAAGACAAACTCAACAGCAGTTACAAAGCTTCAGTCAGAACTTAATGAACTTACTAATTCTAATGATGAACTTGAACTTGAAATTAATGCAGGCATAGACTACGAACAGATTTATAATACAGCTGTAAATGAACTTGGAATGGTTTATCCTGAGAGAGATCAGGTTATTACATATGATGCGGGAGTAAGTGAGTACGTAAAACAGTATCATGATATTCCATAAGAGTATATTACATTTGATATATGGGAGAATTCGGAACGCATATGAATAACGAAGAACTTAGACGTAATAAATACAGAAGAAAAAAGGCAATGCTTAGGAAAGTACAAAACAAAATGGGCGTTGCCTTTTTTGTTATAATTCTTGCACTCTTTGCATTGGCAGTGAGAATACTTCTCATCAATTATAATCACGGAGAAGCTTATTCTAAGACGGTACTTGACCATCAGAGTTATACATCTACAACAATACCTTACAAGAGAGGTCAGATTCAGGATGCTAATGGAACAGTTCTTGCGTATAGTGAGAGAGTATACAATCTGATACTTGACCCGAAACTTATATTGTCTGATGAAAAGTATAAAGAACCGACACTTACGGCATTGACAGAATGTTTTGATTTAAAAAGAAGTGATCTTGAGTCAATTCTTGCAACTAAAAGCACAAGCCAGTATGAGAAGCTGTTAAAAGAGCTGACAAAAGATGAAATCTCAGAATTTGAGAGCCGTGTGGAAGATACAAAAAATAATCCATATATAAAAGGTGTGTGGTTTGAAGACAGCTATATAAGAAAATATCCATTTTCTACACTGGCGGCCGATGTAATTGGATTTGCAAGTGCTGCAAATGGCGGTGAGCTTGGGCTTGAAAATTATTATGATGAGGAACTGTCCGGAACAGATGGTATTTCATACAGTTATGTAGGTGAAAATCTTGATGTTGAGACACAGGAGAAAAAAGCTGAAGATGGCTATAATCTTGTGACAACAATAGATTATAAAGTACAGAGCATAATTGAAAATAAAATAAAAGAATTAAATGCCGAAAGACCATCAAAGTCAACGGCTGTAATTGCAATGAATCCAAAGACGGGGGAGATTCTTGCAATGGCAAGTTATCCGACATTTAATCTTAACAATCCGAGAGACCTGAGTGGTGTGTACACACAGGAAGAATTGAGCACAATGACTGATATAGAGATGACTAATGCCATGTATGCATTGTGGAGTAATTATTGTGTTTCTACTATATATGAGCCGGGTTCAACTTTCAAGCCATTTACGGTAGCAGAGGGACTTGAGGAAGGTGTTATACATGATGGCGATACATTTTACTGCGGCGGTTTCATGGAAGTCAGCGGAAGCATAATCAACTGCCATGAACACAGCGGACATGGTACTGTTACAGTAAAAGAAGGTCTTATCCAGTCATGTAATCAGACTATGATGCAGATTGCAGCAAAGCTTGGTGGTGTGAAAATTGCGAAATATGAGGCACTTTTTGGATTTGGTAACAGGACAGGCATTGATTTGCCGGGCGAGGAAGCCGGTCTTACAATCGGTGAGAAGATGACAGTCATTGATGCAGCATGTAACTCTTTTGGACAGAATATCAATGTAAATATGGTTCAGATGGCAGCGGCATTTTCATCACTTGTAAATGGTGGTAATTATTATCAGCCTCATATAGTAAAAAGAATTGAAAAGAGTACAGGAGAAGTCGTAAAAACGATAGAACCTAAGCTTGTAAGACAGACTGTAACATCAGAGACATCACAGCTGCTACGCACATATTTAAGAGCCGGCGTAGATGAAGGACTTGCCAGAAAGTCAGGTGTTGCAGGATATGCTATCGGTGGTAAAACGGGAACGGCACAGAAACAGCCGCGAGAAGATAAGAAGTGGGTTGTATCTTATATAGGATGTGCACCTACTGATGACCCACAGCTTGTGTTGTATACAGTAATTGATGAACCATTTGAGACAAACGGAACATCAGGAAGTTCTCTTGATGCACTTAATCTTTCAAGAAGTATCTACGAGGAGGCTCTTCCATATCTTAATATTTATAAAGATATTAAGGCAGAACCGGTTGATACAACCAATAGTGCAGTTGAATCAACTGTAGAACTTCCGGATACAACAAATACAAATAATAATTAAAAAGAGTGATTATATCCGTTATATAGTACATAAAATTATGTAAGCCACTGACATATCAGGAGATGTTTATGAAAAACCGTGATGAAGGCATGGTTAAGACTTATCACCGCAAGAAGCTGCTGGTTAGTATTACATGTGTGATTCTCGCACTCTTACTTATAAGCATAAGACTTTTATATGTATGTGTATTCCAGTCATCGTACTATCTTGAAAAGGCACAAAAGCTGCATGAAAGAGAGCGTGACATAAAAGCGTTAAGAGGTGAAATCCTTGACAGAAACGGAGTTGTGCTTGCATCAAACAAAACAGTATGTACCGTTTCGGTTATACATAGCCAGATTACACAGCCACAAGAAGTAATACAAATGCTTGTAAAAGAGCTTGACATTACGGAAGAAGCTGCAAGAAAGAGGGTTGAGAAAGTATCCTCAATTGAGAGGGTGAAGACAAATGTAGACAAAGAGACCGGTGACAGGATAAGAGAATATAATTATTCAGGTGTCAAAGTGGATGAAGATTATAAAAGATATTATCCATATTCAAAATTATGTTCCAAAGTTCTTGGGTTTACAGGAAGTGACAATCAGGGGATACTTGGACTTGAAGCGAAATACGACGCATATCTTTCAGGTACTCCCGGGCAGATACTCACACTGACTGATGCGTGGGGTGTTGAGGTGAAAAATGGTAATGAAGAACGTGATGAACCTGAAAAGGGGAGTAACCTTTATACCAGCATAGATATTAATATACAGTCATATGCACAGCAGCTTGCACAAAAAACTCTTGAACAGAAACAGGCAAAAAGCGTTTCAATAATCGTTATGAATCCTGAAAACGGAGAGATTCTCGCTATGACAAATGAACCGGAATATGATTTGAATAACCCGTATGAATTAAACAGTGATTTGCTGATATCATCAACAGGAACATCAAAAATGGATTTATTAAATAATATGTGGAGAAATTTCTGTATTAATGATACATATGAACCAGGCTCAATATTTAAAATGGTGACAGCAACTGCCGCACTTGAAACGGGGAGTGTAACATTAAATGACCATTTCACATGTGGAGGAAGTGCTATTGTTGCTGACAGAAAAATAAGGTGCCACAAGACGACAGGACATGGAACACAGACGTTTACACAGACCGTAATGAACTCGTGTAATCCGGCATTTATAGAGTGGGGAAGAAGAGTCGGAACTGAACGGTTTTTTGAGTATATGGGAAAACTTGGGCTGCTTGAAAAGACAGGAATTGATATAGCAGGTGAAGCATCGACAATCATTCACAAGCAGGAAAATGTAGGTGAAGTTGAACTTGCAACAATGTCTTTCGGACAGTCATTCCAGATAACACCGCTTCAGATGCTTCGTGCTGCAAGTGCAATCATAAACGGCGGAAATCTTGTCACACCTCATTTTGCAGTTAAAAGCGTGTCAGAGGCAGATGGAACAGCGGTTGAATTCAATTATGAAATTCAAAGTAATGCCATAGAAGAAAAAACAAGTCTTATGATGAAAGATATTCTCAGACAGGTAGTTGAAGAGGGAGGCGGTAAAAAGGCATATTTAGAAGGATTTTCGATAGGCGGTAAAACTGCAACCTCGCAGAAACTTCCGCGAGGCTCGGGAAAATATATTTCAAGCTTCATCGGATTTTCACCTGTTGATAATGCAAAGGTAATAGCAATGTGTCTTATTGATGAACCACAGGGCATATATTATGGCGGAACAATCGCGGCACCCGTTATAAGGGAGCTTTTTGAAAATATACTGCCTTATCTTGAAATACAGAATAATTGAGAGTAAAATGTGAACATAAAAGCGAATTTAAAGCATGCAAGGGAGAAAGCTGAAATGTTAGATTTAAAAAATAAAAAGATTATGGTCGTAGGAGCAGGAATAAGCGGAATCGGAGCAGTACATCTTCTTAATCAGGTAGGAGCTGATGTTGTATTGTACGATGGTGGTTCAAAACTTAGCGAAGACGATGTGATAAAGAAGTTAAATGGAGATAAAGCACAGATTATTCTTGGCGAATTCAGCAGAGAGTATATGGAAGGAATAGATATGCTTGTCATAAGCCCGGGCGTTCCGATAGATAATCATGTTGTTGTAGAATTTAGAAAGGCAGGCGTTCCGGTATGGGGAGAAGTTGAACTTGCATATAATTATGATAAAGGAACAGTGCTTGCAATAACAGGTACTAACGGAAAGACAACAACAACAGCACTCACAGGACAGATTGTTGGAGCATGGGCAAAAAAGACATTTGTTGTCGGCAATATTGGCAATTCTTATACAAAAGAAGTGTTAAATTCAGATGAAGATTCATATACAGTGGCAGAAATAAGCAGTTTTCAGCTTGAAACAGTGCATAAATTTGCACCTAAGGTAAGTGCTGTTTTAAATATTACACCAGATCATCTTAACAGACATCATACAATGGAATGTTATGAACAGACGAAAGAAATGATTGCAGCTAATCAGACAAAACAGGATACATGTGTACTTAATTATGATGATGAGCGTTTAAGAGAATTTGGCGAAAACAAGTGCAAAGCATCTGTTGTATGGTTTTCAAGTAATGGAAAGGTTCCGGTTGGTGCATATGTTGATGGTGATATGATTAAATATACAGACGGCACATCTACACAGGATATTATTAATGTGCATGATATGAATCTGCTTGGAAAGCACAATTATGAAAATGTTTGTGCGGCTGTAGCAATAAGCAAGGCAGCAGGTGTGCCTGATGATATTATAGTAAATCAGGTACGTGTATTTAAAGCAGTTGAACACAGAATTGAATATGTTGCGACAAAAAATGATGTAATGTATTACAATGATTCAAAAGGAACAAATCCGGAAGCGGCAGTCAAAGCAATTGAGGCAATGCAACGTCCTACAATTCTTATCGGTGGAGGATATGATAAAGGTTCTGAATTTGATTTATATGTAAAAGCATTCAAGGATAAAGTGAAGCTTCTTGTGCTTATAGGCCAGACAAGTGAAAAAATTGCCGCGACAGCCAAAAAGTATGGATTTGATTCAATTATTTATGCTGATTCAATGGAAGAAGTTGTAAAAATATGTGCACAGAATGCGAAACCAGGAGATGCAGTGCTTCTTTCTCCTGCATGTGCAAGCTGGGGAATGTTTGATAATTATGAACAGCGTGGAAGAATGTTTAAAGATTATGTAAATGCACTTTAAATATTATAAATTAGAAAAGTTATTAAGGAGACAGTTGTGGATAGAACCAGAAAGAAATCGGTAAAAAGATATTTTGACTATAGCCTTTTATTTGTTACAATATTTATTGCCGGCTTTGGTCTTATAATGATTTATAGCACAAGTTCATATCCTGCCCACATGAAATTCGGCAATGCACAATACTACTTCAAAAAACAGCTTATGTTTATGCTGCTGGGGTTTGTTGCCATGTATATTGCATACAGGATTGATTATCATGTATGGCATAAACTTGCATTTCCGTTTTTTATATTTGCATCTCTTCTTGTATTTGCATTAATTCCATTTGGCAGTGAGGCAAATGGTGCAACCCGCTGGATAAGATTCGGTTCAATTGATTTGCAATATGCTCATTCTTATAAACCTCTGGTTATACTGATGGTATCTTCGGAACAAAGTTAAAGAAGTTCCGGTATGTAATGCTGATATGTATTCTTACCGGGGGTGTTGAGGCTGCACTTGTATTTGTTATTTCAAATAATATGAGTAGTGCTATAATAATTTTTCTTATTGCATTTGTTCAGACATTTGTAGCATATCCGGGATATAAAATATATGTGGCATTGACCGGGCTTGCGGCTGCCGGTGTCGGAGGTATTTATGCATGGCTTACGAATATGATTAAAAGTGGAAATATGACAGAGAGTTTCAGGCTTAACAGACTGCTTGTCTGGATAAATCCTGAAAATTATGCAAGCGATAAAGGCTTCCAGACTGTGCAGGCTCTTTATGCCATAGGTTCAGGCGGACTTTTTGGAAAAGGACTTGGAAAGAGTCTGCAAAAGCTGGGATACATACCTGAATCTCAAAATGATATGATTTTTTCGATAATATGCGAGGAACTTGGACTTTTTGGAGCTATTTTCGTTATTATTGTTTTTGGAGTAATGTTATGGAGAATTGCCCATGTGGCACAGAATGCACCAGATTTATTCGGAACACTTCTTGTATCGGGTGTATTTGCACATATTGCGATACAGGTTGTCCTTAATATTGCAGTTGTAACTAATTTTATACCAAATACAGGTGTTTCACTTCCATTTATAAGTTATGGCGGAACATCAGAGATAATACTTCTGGCTGAAATAGGGCTTGTTCTTAACGTTTCAAGTAAAATAAGGCTGGAAAGCTGACAGGATGGATGCACAGATTGTAAATAAATTCATATAATGTTATATAGCATTTCCGGAGGCAGAGTTTTGAAAAATCTGTGTGTTCAGGGTGGACGGAAATTATACGGAAGTGTAAGAGTGCAGGGTTCAAAGAACATATGTCTTCCAGTTATGGCAGCAAGTATTCTCAATGAAGGTATCAGTGTTATTGAAAATTGCCCATGCATTGATGATGTATTTATAATGCAGGAGATTCTTTCCAGTCTTGGATGTGTAATTAACAGGGAGCAAAATACACTGATAATTGATACTGCTAATGCTGTAAGCAAGCCTGTTTCGGCTGATATGGCAGGAAAACTGAGAGCATCTTCTGTGCTTATGGGACCGCTTCTTGCAAGATTCGGAAGCGTTAAGACGGCAAAACCGGGAGGATGTCAAATTGGAAAAAGACCAATTGATATACATCTTGATGTATTTAAAAGACTTGGTGCATCATGGGAGCTTGATGATGAGAATGTAAGTGTTTCGTCATTAAAACTTCATGAGGCTGATATATATCTTAGATTTCCAAGTGTGGGTGCAACACAGAATGCTATTATGGCATCGGTTAAGGTGCCGGGAATTACTATTATCAGAAATGCAGCTAAAGAGCCGGAAATAGTCGGTCTTTGTGATTATCTGACAGGTTGTGGCGCAGACATAAAAGGAGCAGGTGGTGACACAATTGCAGTAAGAGGTGTAGATAATTTAAATGACACAGTGTATACAATTCCGGCTGACAGGATGGTAATGGGAACGTATATTGCTTCTGTATGTGCGACAAGGGGGAATATAAAGCTTACCGGATGTAACATATGTGATGCAGGGGGATTCCTGGATGTATACACGGGCATGGGGCTTGAGTACAAAGAGTGCGAAGATGGAATATGTATATTCCAGAAAGAAAGACCCAAAGCGGTTAATTATATAAAAACAAGTGTATATCCGGGATTTCCTACAGATATGCAGTCTGTGACAATGAGTGTGGCTGCATATAGTGATGGAAAGACAGTGTTTGAAGAGAGCATATTTGAAAACAGATTTGGCGTTGCCGGACAGCTTAAAAAGATGGGAGCAGACATATCGGTTGATAAAAATATGGCTCATGTTACCGGCAGAAGCAGACTTACCGGAGCAGATGTTGCCGGAACTGATTTGAGAGGAACGGCGGCTTTATTTGTGGCAGCACTCGCAGCTGATGGCGAAAGTATAATCAGAAACACGCAATATATAAACAGAGGATATGAGAAATTTGTATCGAATTACAGAGAACTTGGAGCAGAAATAATAGAAATATGAAAAGGCAGAAAAACAACAACAGAGTTATAAAAATAGTAGTGCCTGTTATTATATGCCTTGTGGCAGCACTTGTGGTGGCAGGTTATTTCCTGTTCAGGGTAAATAATATATCATACGAAGGAAACAGGCACTACTCTGATGAGGAGATGAATAATTACATATTTGGAACGGATACACCGAATGCGGTTGTATATAACATTTTCGGCAAAAAAAACAAACAGATTCCTTTTATACAGAAATATGAAGTTGAGACAATCTGGCCGGATAAAATGAATGTTACAATATATGAGAAGGCGGTTGTAGGATATATTAATTATATGGGCTGCAACATGTATTTTGATAAGGATGGAATAGTTGTTGAAAGCTCGTCAAAATTATACAGCGGTGTTCCTCAGATAGAAGGATTGAAATTTACATCAATCGTTTTGGGAAGCAAGCTTGATGTTGGAGATGACAGTGTATTTTCGGATATACTTGAACTTACGCAGGCATTTGAAAAGTACAATCTTGATATAGATAAAGTATATTTTGATTCTTCTTATAATGTTACACTTTATATGAATGAAGTCAAAATTATTCTTGGAAATGCAGCTGACATCACGGACAGGCTTTACGCTTTGAAACGCATGGAAAATAAGATTGCCAATCTGAAAGGAACATTATATTTGTCAGATTATAACGGAAGTGAATCGTCTGTTATATTTAAGAAAGAAAATTGAAAAATGTATTGATATTTTGTTTAAAATTTTATATTATATTTAATAAGTGCAAATTGGTTAAGGAGGCAAATACCCTTGTTAGAGATTATGACAAATGACGCAGAGTCATCAGCAAAAATTATAGTAGTAGGTGTTGGCGGAGCAGGTAACAATGCAGTCAACAGAATGATAGATGAAAATATTAGCGGTGTTGAGTTTATCGGTATTAACACAGATGGACAGGCATTGCAGTTATGTAAAGCACCAACAACAATCCAGATTGGCGAGAAGCTTACAAAAGGACTTGGTGCAGGTGCACAGCCTGAGATTGGACAGAAGGCAGCAGAAGAGAATATAGAGGAACTTACACAGGCTATTGATGGTGCTGATATGGTATTTGTAACATGCGGTATGGGCGGTGGAACAGGAACAGGTGCAGCACCTGTAGTTGCCAAGATTGCAAAAGAAAAAGGTATTCTTACAGTAGGTGTAGTTACAAAACCTTTTAAGTTTGAAGCAAAGAAACGTATGACTCATGCTAT
>OGHC01000362.1_pt1 | contig 36745 bp, 55 predicted proteins | sample 1571381 | NCBI WGS metagenome assembly OGHC01 (sample SAMEA2581945, study PRJEB24529) | metagenome | biome: Human gut stool | place: China | collected 2011 | reverse complement strand
CAGATTCCTTCTTATCACGCTTGATTTTACCCTGCTTGATGAGTTCTTCTTTTTCTGCTTTGATACGTTCAAGGAGCACCGAAGCAGGCTCATCATTCGGGTCTTGCGGCACAAGTTTCCCTCTGATTGCAAGGCCGAGGATTTTGGATTTGGTCATAGCAATGGCATCACACAATTCGGATTTGCTATTTTGGATGGACTTAACATAGCCAAGTGCTTTCTGTGCTTGCTCATTAATTCTCTGCATTTCCTTCTGTGGCGGAATAGGAACAAGAAAATGCGTAAAATCTTTTGCCGCAAGATTTGGCTGTGCACTTCCGTTGTCATATTTCTTTATTTCCTCGTCTGCAAAAGCAGAATTTAAATATAAGAAAATATAGTCCCTAACATGGGTGTTATCGAGAATAGAACGAACGATTACCAAAGAAGAAGCGATTGCACCCTTTTCCATAGTGAATAATCCGCACTTACCCAATGATCCACGGATACAATAGACGATATCACCTGAAACGAGTTTGCCTGCTCCAAGTGCATTATACTGAGCATCAGATAAGCAGAGAAGACCATCTGCGGACACGACACCATCTTCAATGTTAGATGCACTCACAAAGGGAATACCTTCGTTCTGTAATTTGTTTTTAGCAGGATAATTTTGTCCTCTATCTCCATTCAAAACACAAACGATATTGGAAAGAAATGTCCACTCCCACCACTGCGGCAGCTCAAAAGGAATCTCATCTTCAATACATTTCACGCTTCCGTCGGGTAACTTCTCATAATGCAAACTACACCATCAATATCCGCAATACATACTTATCAATACTTGCGATTGACTATTGTGTGGTTTGGTGGTATAATTTGATATATACTGATTAAAGAAACATACTTATAAAGAACATAGAAATTAAGGAGTATCTATGAAAAAAATATTTGCGGCAATGGGCATCGTCGGAGTTATTGTTATCATTATTGGCATTTGTTTTTCATTATCATCTGAATCTGCTGCCATAGGGATTATCGGTGGCGCAGATGGGTCAACCACAGTATTTGTGACAGGAAATATAATATTGCCGTTGCTGATAGTGGCTGCAATCATATTGGCAATAATCATAGCACTACTAATATTCAAAAAGAAAAAATAATTCAGTTTGACAACAGGAGCTGTTATAATGAAAAACCTACTCGACCGCAACCTATACCGACAGATAAAATCAATGGACAAGGACACAATGACACGCACTCTCGCAAACATCTATCAGATGGGCAAGGACGATGCTATGCAGGGCATTGATGCCATTGATATTGACCTTGACAAAATGCGTTCCGAAATCAGTGCTGTCAAGGGTATCGGTGAAGTTCGCCTTAATCAGATTATGGAGATTATAAAGGATAATCTGAATATCAAGGCTGACGAATAACCCTCAAAGCCTTTAATTCAGCCATTTTCTTGACTATCCAACACACTTATGGTATAATATTTCCAATGCATCAATTACGAAGGAATGATTATTTATGGCAAACAAAAGAGTAAACAAGAAAGCAGCAGCAAAAAAGGCTGTTGAAAATAAACCCATAACCACTGTTGCAGAAGAAGTAAAGGCTGAAACTCCTGTTGTTGAAGCTGCTCCTGCCGTTGAGGTTAAACCCGAAGCTCCTGCTGTTAAGGCTACTTCAACCGAAATGCCTAAAACTACAAGAACAAGAAAAACTCCTGCAAAGGCTGTTAAGGAAACAAAAATGTCAGCCACGGCTGCCGAAATTGCCGAAGCTTCCAAGCAGAAAGCAACAAAGAAAACTGCCGATAAAGCAGAGGACAAGTTCGTTATCCAGAGCAATGGCAAGGACTATTCTATGGAGGAAATCAAGGAAGCCTGCAAGGCAGCTTACAAGAACGGCACTCGCAAGCACGTTAAGTCTGTTGATGTTTACCTCAAGGCTGAAAACGGCAATCTCCGTGCTTACTATGTAATCAACGGTAACGCTGACGGTGCATATATTGACCTTCGATTTTTGAATACTGGCATTAAAAAGGGAGCATTTTCATCGAATGTTCCCTTTTTCATTAGATGTTCCAGTGGAACATCTGCAAATGGTGAGGTATGATACCTGTGTGTACAGAACCCGAACAAGACCAAACCGATATACTGGAGAATAAAAGCAACAGCTCCGCAGGAACTATCCTGCGGAGCTGTTCGTTTAGTAGGATAACATTATTCTTCTGCTGTCACTTTTACAATGTCCGATGTTTTCATCGTTGTCCATTTTCCGTCAACATAAGCACTGACTGCAAACTGATATTCCTTGCCGCTTTCGAGAACGTATGCAGCGGCTCTCTTTTCGGTTTCCTTGAGCTTTGCTGCCTTTCCGTCCTTTACAAGATAAATCGCATACTTTTCTGCATTGTCAACGGGCTGCCATTTCAGTGTAACAACGTTGTTCTTTACCGTTGCAACAGGATATGGCTTGCTGTTCTTGATATTGACGTTCAGTGAATTGCACTTTGATATAGGTGAAATTCTGCCGTCAACGGTGTATCTTACGATAAATTTATATTTGCCTGTGGGGAGATTTTCTACCGTGTATGTGTTTTCGGCAGTTGTCTTGATTGCCTTGTATTTTCCGTCAATAAGCTGATATACCGTGTATTTGTCGGCATCTTCAACATCTGCCCATTCGAGAATTACATTGTTTTTGCTGATTTTTCCTGTCAGCTTGATTTGCTCAAAGCTGTATGCCGGGGTTACATTGATGAACGGATTGAAATCATCGTAGATGTAGTTGGGATAGTAGTCCTGTTTGAGTGCAGGAATTGTTTCGGTGTGCATTACATAACCGCAGACAGTGCAGGAGTATGTCCTTAAACCTGTGCTGTTGTATGTAGACTGAACGGTAACAATTCCGCCGTTTGAAACGTGGCTGCCGATGTCGGTCTTATCTCCGCAGCTGCACTGGTGCCAGTGGCTTGTGTTGTCGGAGGACCATTCCGCTGCGTAATTGTGAGTGTGTTCCTCGTGGATTGTGGGAATCGGCTCTGTTCTGATAACATAATCACAAACAGTACACTTGTATGTCTTAACGCCCTCTTCTGTTTCGGTAGCAGGCGTTGTAACCGAGCCGTTATCCGAGGTATGATCTGCAAAGTCAACCTTTTCGGTGCAGCCCGCACAAGTGTGCCAGTGTCCCGTTTCGTCAGATGTCCAGACGGTTGCAGGAGCGTGTGTATGAGCAACTTTGTCGATTGGCTCTGTTTTGACATAATCGCAACCCGTACACTTGTATGTCCTTACGCCTTCTTCCGTTTCGCTCGGCTCTTTTGTTACCGTGCCGATAAAGCTGTGGTATTGGTCATATACCTTGTTCGTGCTTGTGATATTATTATCGGCATAAGAGCCTTCGACAAGGTGATATTTGAGGGTGTCAGGGCAGTAATCGAAAACATATGAACCAAAGCTTTTTACGCTGCAGGGAATGGTTACGCTTTTCAATGCTGAACAATCAGAAAATGAACTTTCTCCAATGCTTGTAACGTTTTTTCCTATGGTTACGCTTTTCAATGCTGAACACTTATAAAATGATTTTGCTCCAATGCTTTCAACGCCGTCGGGAATGGTTACGCTTTCCAATGCTGAACACTTATAAAATGCATATTCTCCAATGCTTGTAACGTTTTCTCCTATGTTTACGCTTTTCAATTCAGAACAGCTTAAAAATGCACTTCTTCCAATGCTTGTAACGTTTTTTCCTATGGTTACGCTTTTCAATTTTGAACACTTATAAAATGTATTGTCTCCAATGCTTGTAACGCTATCGGGAATGGTTACGCTTGTCAATGATGAACACTCATAAAATGCAGCGCCTCCAATGCTTGTAACGCTATTGGGAATGGTTACGCTTTCCAATTTTTTACACCCAGCAAATGCAGCGCCTCCAATGCTTGTAACGCTATCGGGAATGGTTACGCTTGTCAATGCTGAACAGCAGTAAAATGCACTTCCTCCAATGCTTGTAACGCTATTGGGAATGGTTACGCTTTTCAATGCTGAACAGTCGTAAAATGAACTTGCTCCAATGCTTGTAACGCTTTTGGGAATGGTTACGCTTGTCAATGCAGAACAGTCGAAAAATGCACCTGCTCCAATGCTTGTAACACCGTAAGCAATGTCAACAGAAGTAATATGTTGCCCATTGCTATTCCAAGGAGATTGATTAAAAAAATCATAACCCGCCATTTCCCCCAAGCCTGTAATTGTCAGTTTATATGCGGTTGCGCCATCGGGCAAGGTTCCGTTTTCAGTGAGTTCCCATTTAACATTCTGTCCGCCGTTTTTACCACAGTAGCCGCTGGCAACAACATTGCCATCTGCCGCACTCGCCGTAATACCGAAAGATACACCACTGTCTATGGGCAGAATATCCACCACAGGCAATGCCGAGGTTACAAGCATAAACGCCAGCAAGCCTGCCGTTATTTTTCTGAGCTTTGCTCTTTTTACCATAAAATCATCCCTTTCCTTTGAATTTGATGTAAATAATATGTGAATTTATATTTGCTTAATTTTATTTTAACCCATTTTGGCTTGTATGTCAATCGTTTTTTTCCATTTTTTCGGTTTTGGTTATTTCAACAGATTATGAACGGGTTTGAGGGGTTATTCGGGCGATTTTTACAGCGTTCTGCGGAATTTTTAAGACGGATTTGTGCGGTGTAAACGCAAGACAGCAGCAGGGGTGTAAATGCCTGCTGCTGTCTTATCTTCCGATTATTTTAGTTTATGAAGCTCAACTGCCAATCAAGGATGACATTTTCCGCAGGGCGAATAACCCATAGCAATCAGCTCATCTCTTGTACCCGTGTATTCATCACGGTTCTTGTCCTTAATCTGCTTTGCAGAGCTGCAAGAGGGGTAGTGAAACTTCTTTGTGTTTGTGTTCAGAACATAATTCTGTCCTGCTGCGTTATTGTCTGCCTTTTCGGTAACAACAGGCTGTGTTGTTGCCTGTGTAACCTTTTCGGTGACAACTTCTCCTGCCTTAAAAATCTCGTCCTTTGAAGCGGTTTTGTCACTTGTTATGCTTATAGTCTTTCCGTCAGATGTAAGAAAAATATCGCCGTTAAGGTCGGTGCGGTAGGTCTGAACATCTGCATCACGAAGCCTTGACAGAACCTCATCGGTGGGGTGGTTGTAGCTGTTGCCCTTGCCTACTGAGATAATCGCATATTCGGGCATTATTTCACGCAGCCATACATAGCTTGTGCTTGTATCCGAGCCGTGGTGTCCCACTTTCAGAACATTTGCCGAAATATCTTCATCTCTGTTGAGAATAGCCTGTTCAGCTTCACGCTCCGCATCTCCCGTAAAGAGATATTCGGTCTTTCCGTAAGTGATTTTCAGAACGATTGATGAGTTGTTTGTACCGTCCGCTTCATTCACACCGATAATTTTCACATCGGAGCTGCCCAGACTGTATGTATCCCCTGCCTTCGGAACAACAAGTCCGCCGCCGTTCTTGTCGGCATATTTCTTGAAATTCTTAAACGCCTTGCTGTTATATGATGTCACGGGACAAAGCACCAAATCCGCCGTTGTGTAATTCAGCGCACCGGGCAAGCCGCCGATATGGTCTTCGTGAGCGTGAGTTCCTACGATAATATCCATCTTCGGAACGGCAGCTTTTTTCAGCACGGAATAGATAAGGTCTGAATCTTCCTTGTTGCCGCCGTCAATCAGCATATAGTGTCCGTCACACTCAACAAGTGCCGCATCTGCCTGTCCAACATCAATGAAATGTATGGAGAAAGTTGATTTGACGGACTTCTTGTTCTTTGCCGCAGTGCTTTTCGCAGTGACTTGTTTTTTTGAAAGCTCAATAATCTGTCCCTCAGTCTGCGCAGCATTGATTTCTGCCATGTCTGATATTTCCGTGATAATATCCGTCAGCTCCGCTGTATCATAACTTTCCTGCACAGACAACGTGCTTTCCGCTTGCATATCACCGTCATCGGCATCGGACATACAACCGCTGAATGCCAGCATAGCAAACATTATGGTAAATATCCAAGCTATAACGTTTTTTGATTTTTTCATTACATTATCCTCCTGCTTTTTATCTTTTTAAGCTATCAAAAATCGAGATTTTAAAGTCGATTCCAAAGAATTCTTTTGCAGTATCCAACCTCATTATGATTAAATCTCTGCTTATTTTTGCTTCCAGAATTTCGGGAAGCTCATTTTGTATTTTCTTTGGTTCATATATATTGCCTGTGTTATAAATAAGCTCGTTTAGCTTTTTATTGATTGTGAAACAACTTCGATTATTTTTCCAAGCAGTTCTTATCTTATCACGCATTTGCTTAGCTATAACCCCCGAACTAAAATAATCATTATAGTTTAATTCACACACATAAGATGGCATCACATCATCAAAGTTTTCGGTGAAAATATCATAAATTACTTTTGAGGAATAATTCAGTATATCCGGAATTTCGAGATCATCACCCTCCTCTTTTAGCATTTCAATCAGAGATGGGACTATTTCTATCATTCTTCTCAAATACTCACGGTAGAAAGCAGTTCCGAGCTTTTGCCGTATTCTGCTGACTTGTGTATTCATAGCACGCTGTTTTTCATTCAAAAGTCCTGCACTGACATTTATACAAACTGCCCGTCTGGTGTATTCGGGTTTTATTGAATCCATATCATTGTTTGCACTGAATACAATAGCAGGAAAATTCATAAGATTATCAGCATATCCAAAATCATCATTTTTTATAAGCTCCGGAGCGTGCGTATCAAACCTCGTTTTCATTATATCCTCTACAATGATAGGAACACCCTCTGTTTCAAATCTGAGTGCATCTCCCTGAGTTCTTGTAAATTCTTTTCCTGCAATGTTGGGAGATTGTCCTACCATCATTCGCAAAAGTGTTGATAAAAAAGTTGTTTTTCCTGCTTTGCTCTGTCCATATATAATTCCAAATACAGGATATGAACTCTTGTCAACATTATAAAGCCGTGCCGTATATCTCATAACAGCCATAAAAGGAGAACAGAAAAACCAGTTTGCAAACTCATAATATCTGTTTTGCATATATTCCCATTCCCCATTGAATTCACTATATCCATTCATATACTGTATGAATAACGAAACATCATTTCGTATTTCATCAGCTGTTGGATTGAGATTAAGCTCCTCACCATTCAACATAACATTTTTCTTTTCCAAATCAATATGCAACTTAGGGAACTCCTGTCTGACATTCCTTTCCTCTTCGTTTTTCTTTTTGAAATTCCGCTTCAATGTGCTTATTGTCTGCGAAGAAATCATAAAACGATTGCTTTTCTTATCCACTTTCGGCATTAAAGTTTTCAATCGGGCAACCGATCCGTTAATCTTTAGTGCAAATTCAATTTCTTCCGATACCTCTGTATTGGGAACTATTGCAAGTACAGTATTTGAATTGACAGATTTAGACACAGGAAGCTCACCTATATTTTCACCATCATCGGATACAAGTATTGCTTTCTCGGTAATATCATCAGTACATTCCTCGATATATTCTTCATATACGGATAAATACCAATCGTATCCTGCATCACCGTCTATATAACCGATATTTTCTCTTTGTCCGCCTAAAAATGCACGATTTGACATATTGGCTGAACCCATAACAACTCTCTTGCGGCCATCAGCAGCCGAAAGGAGATATATTTTTTCGTGTGAAAGCTGTTTTCTTGCAGCATACATACGCAAGGTTTTATCCTTGATTCTTGATATTAGTTTGTCTTTGCTTTTGGATTTCCTTATGTTCTCCACAAGCGCCAATTGAAAAGCCATTATCTCACATAAATCATAGGTCATAACTTGCTGACAGCCAAAAATAATCTCTGCATCATCAAAAAGTTCAATAACCTTGCTTATAAAACTAAGGCTTGAAGAATAGGTAATTACTTTAATTGAGGAAAATCCCTCAAATAATTCCTGCCACTCAACCTCTTGTCCCTCTATAAAATCAAGTTTTGCAACCGATAATTTGTTTGTCGATTGCATTACCGGGGTTTCGTCATTATCCCACCAAGATAATTGATTATTGTCCATATAGCACCTCCAAGATGTTATGTTTAGATATATTTATCCTACTATATATAAGTATATCAAAAGTAATGTGTAAAAGTACGGACAATATAACATACCGCCCGATATTTTTGTAGTCAGAATATATTTTATTGTATGCCATACAATATATATTGTATTCTGATAAATTCAAATTGTCAATGGCTTTTGGTAAAATGGTTATAAAAGGACGGTGGCGATATGAAAGAGGAATACTACGAAGAATACAGAAGAATCGGTTTGAAAATCAGCTATTACCGCAAGCTGAAAGGGATAACACAGGAACAGCTTGCAGAGCAAATCAACAAGAACACGGCTTTTATAGGTGCGGTAGAAGCACCGAACGTAAACCGCACAGTATCTCTTGATACCCTGTTTGACATTGCCAAGGCTTTGGATATTCCTGCATATAAGTTTCTTAAAGATGATTGATTTTTCTATGTGCTTACGGTAAAATGTAATTGGGTAGATTTTTCATCTGCCCGATAAATCGGAATTTGGCGGAGGTGTACTATGCTGGAACTATGGGACGCATATGATAATCAATTTAACAAGCTTGACAACATTGTGTTAGTAAGAGGCGATGAAATCCCAGACGGGATTTATCACTTAGTTTGCGAAATTGCAGTACGACATACTGATGGACAATATCTTCTTATGCAAAGGGACAAAAGGAAGCATTTTGGCGGTATGTGGGAATTAACCGCAGGTGGCTCCGCATTAAAAGGAGAACTCCCCTTAGAATGTGCTGTTAGAGAGTTAAGAGAAGAAACAGGCATTTGTTCCGAAAACTTAATCGAAATTGGTCGTGTCGTTCATAATAAACATCATTCTATTTATGTGGAATATTTATGCGATATCGAATGTGACAAAGACTCCATTCTTCTTCAAGAAGGAGAAACAATTGCTTACAAATGGGTAGATAAAGAAGAAATTAAAAACAGCCATGAGCTTGTAACAAGGCGAATGCAAGTGTTTATCAAGGAAATTCAATAACGGCTTATCAAATTCCAGTTTATCAACCACAATGAATCAATATACATACACAAAGGCTCAACAGGAAATTCCCGTTGAGCCTTTGTCATACCTATTTAAACAGTATCAATAATTCAAAGTCTTAGCCACAATCCTATCCGCAGGATTTCCGTCATCGTCCTTGTCCGTGCGGTATGCCAGAACCGCAATTTTCGTGCCGGGGTGAAGCCTTTTGTCAAGCTCGGCAGCTTCGCACTCCACAAGCAGCTCCAAACCGTCCGCCTGTGCAATCTTCACTCCGAAAATATCAAGCATTCTGCCTGTTTCCTTGAGCATAAAAACCTCTTTTACCTTGCCTTGAATAATCATCTTTTCCATTTTAAATACCTCCGTTATTCGCCCTGCCCGAAATAAAGAGCAAGAGCCTTTTCTATTATTTCGTTCGCTTCCTTTTTGGAATAACTGCTTAAATACCTCTTGTATGTAGCCGTAGGGAGCGTTATCTTTTCTCCCCTGTCCTTTGGCTTTTCGTCCGAATCGTACTCACCGTTCAGCACATCGTTTATCAGCTCATCGGTGACTATCGTGTATGATGATGCTATCTCACGGAGCTGTTTTGCCATTTTCATATCAATGACAGTAACCTCTTTTTCGGTCATAACCTTGTACACATTTCTCTGCTGTTCCTCCGTAAGGTATGAAAGTTCAACGGCAGAACGCACCTTTATATTCCCACGGTCAACAAGCACCTTGAACTCGTTTATCAGCTTGTCTATGCGGAGAAGCCTTGCCACCGTTGCGGAGCTTATGCCGTATTCCTCCGCCGTTGCATCTCTCGTTGTAAGATGTTCCGGTGGAACATCTTCGGGACGGTGCTTGCCGTTCTCGATAAAATACAGCTCGTCACATATTTCCTTTCGCTTTCGCTCGTCAAACAGCTTGTTGTACCTGAGTGCAACCGCCAATGCCTGTTCGGATATTTTCAGATCGGAAAAACCTCGCTGAATAAGATTTGTTTCCACAACAAAGATTTCTGCATCTTCATCGGATAAATTCACCTTTACAACAGCAGGCACATTTTCAAGTCCTGCCTGTCCTGCGGCATACACTCTGTTATGCCCCGACAAAATCTCATATTTTCCACCGTTTGCAGTACGAACGATTATCGGAGTAATCACGCCGTTTTTCTTAATGCTCTGAATCATATCCTCCAAACGCTCGCCCTCATAAAGAGTAAATCTGTGATTGTGATATGGTATCAGCTTGTCTATCGCAATGCTCGTTATCCCCTGTTCGGAAGTAAAGTCCAGACCGTCCGTTACGCCGAATTTGCTTGTTACATTTCTTGCCACAATAAAAACTCCTTTCATAAATGTTCCAGTGGAACATCAACCTATAAGCTCATCTGCAAGCCTGTTGTAGTCCTCGGCAGCCGTGCATTTGGGAGCATACGCAATAAGTGTCTGCTTTCTCGCCTGTGCTTCCTTCACCTTGATGCACTCCCTTATTGCCGTGTCGAAAACCTTTGTACTCATCTGCTCCGCAACCTCGTCAAGAGAAGCTCTGACCTCTCTTGAAAGATTTGCCCGTCCGTTGTACTTGGTAAGCAGAAGCCCCGAAACGTTCAGACTTGGATTCTGCCTTTTCCGAATAGCTCTGATAGTTTCAAAGAGCTGTGAAAGTCCCTGCAAAGCGTATCTGTCCGCAGTTACGGGGATAATAACCTCGTTTGCGGCGATAAGACAGTTATGCAGGATAGAATTCATAGCAGGTGCGGTATCAATGATTATGTAATCATAGTTTTCACAGCCGTCAAGAGCATCTGCCATTCGATAAAGTCCGTCAACACTTCCTTTCAGCTTCTCATCTGCCTGTCGGAGCAAGCTGTCCCCTGCAAGAATATCTCCGCACTCGGTATGCTGAATTGCTTCGTCAAGGCTCAATCGGCTCTCGTCCAAAAGCACATCATAAACGGTAGCAACGCCCTCGGTCATTGCTCTGTAAGTATCGGTGCTGTTGCACTGTGTATCGCAGTCGATAAGTAGCGTTTTGTAACCCCTCTCGCTCAGAATTGCCGCAAGTGCTGTCGATGTGCTGGATTTTCCCACACCGCCCTTTGCGTTTGCTATGGTTATAACCTTGCTCATTATTCTCCCTCCTTGAATGAAATACTGCCTATATCCGAAATCCACTTCTCCACACAATCGCTGTACTCTTTCCTGCGGTTATATACCTCCATTTTCTCCTCATACTCTGAAATTTCATTCTCATCGGCATCATCGGAAAGTTCGGGTTTGTCATAGTCCTCATAAAAATCAAGGTAATCCCTGCGTTCGCAAAGGTAGCCGTAAAATGCAGTGCGAATACCCTTTGCATAGTTTTCATTGCCCTCGGCATATTCATCAACAATACGCTCCTTTACGGCAGCACAAGTCATATCAAACTGATTGGTGTCAAGCTCATCGAGAACGGAAGCGAACGAACTTCTTGCAACGTCCTCCCATTCCTCATACTCATCATCGGTATCGCAAGCATAGCCGATGTCCTCAAGTATCTCTGTTACTCTCTCATAGCTTTCATCTGAAATCTTAAACATAATCATTCCTCCATTTTTTGATGATGTTCCAATGGAACATTTTGTGTACTTTAATCTTCCGTTTTTCCTGCATTAAGCCTTTTCAGACTGTTAAGAACCGCTTTTCTCTCCTCGGCTGACATAGGCTCACGCTTTTCCTTTGGCTTACTGCGTTCCTCAAACGCCTTAACCGCCTTTTCTCGGATACGCTGTTCACGGTTTTCACGGTCTGCGATAACCGCCGTCTTTGCGTTAAGCATTGCCCTTGCTATATAAAGCTCACTTTCGGTGTTATTCATATAAACCATTCCTTTCCCCGATGTTCCACCGGAACATCTCTTTTTTGATTACACTCACATTATACTACTTATATAAGTAGTTTTCAATAGTAATTCCAGCCAAACTTGATTATACAAATTTAGCTTATGCGCACATTGACAAAATCTCCATTGCTATGGTATAATGGATAAAATATACTTATGCAAGTAGGAGAGCGATAAAAATGCCTGTTTCCGAGAAACAAAAAGGATATGCCCGAAAGTGGGACAAGGACAATATGCGTACCCTCGGTACAAGAGTACGCACACAAGATGCCGAGGATTTCAAGGCTTGGTGTGCAATGCGTGGGGTTTCCACCACCTCCGAGATTAAAAGATTTGTTATGAGCGAGCTTGAAAAGTACAACGCTGTTATGGAAAAGCAGCAGGAGTGTAGTAAAAGCGAGTGAGCATTTTTATTTTCTTCCTTTCGTGGTTGATTTTTGGCTGTGCTTATGGTAAAATGTAGTTGGGTGGATTTTTAATCTGCCCGATAAATCGGAATTTAACGCACATCTAAAAAACGAGAATTCACAAAAATGTAGCCATAAAATGGTGATGAAAGGACGTATAACTTATGAGTAAAAAAGTATTTGTTTTGGTACACGATTACTGGCATCACGATGATTCCATTAAGCCTATGATGGACTATCTGTTTAACGCAGATTATGAAGTAACATTCACAAAGAACCCAAATGATTATTTCAACGGGCAGTTTGATTTGTTTTTGTCTTTCAAAGATCCTATTGAAAATGATCAGATTCCTACTCCAATCTGGTGTGATGAAAAATGGACGGAGAAATTTCTGAATGATATTCAGAATGGTATGGGAACGATTATGCTTCACGCATCACTTACTGATTACACAGAAAATCACGCAATCCTCACAAATGTTGTAAGAAGTAACTTTATCACTCATCCCGAACAATGTCCACTTACTGTAAAACCGATAGCAGAACATCCGATTATTGAAGGCATTGGCAAATTCACATTCCCTGATTTTGACGAACATTATGTAATGAAAATGATTCCGAATGCTGATACAACGATTCTTGCAGAAACCGTTTCAAAGAACGGCGTTCAGCCTGCTGTATGGATTCACACCTATGGCAAGGGAAAAATCTGCTGTATCGTTCCTGCACACACTACCCAAAATCTGACCTGTGAACCATTTGTCAAACTTGTAAAGAATGCTATTGATTGGGTTTAATAGCATTAATAGAACGTCAAATTCCAGTTTGTAGAGGAGTCTAAATTTTCAACTGTGTAAATGCCATTATCCAACATAGTACGCCAACAGCCGCCTTTGTCATTATATCTACAAGAATGTAAAAGTCAAGGCTAAAATGAACGCAAATGCGGTCTTGACTTTTACATTCTTGTAGAAGTTTGGCAATTAAGCGGTTGTTGGGAGTAATATGGTCGAATTTACAGAACACATTTTAAAAATCACAACCGTTTGTTGGGCAGTTAATATATGTGTACCAGCCGTATTCGGAAAACTTCGAGTACGGCACTTCTTTTACCTCACTGCCCCACGAACGGAACTACCACGAACATTCTCATTAACCACCGCTGCCCGTTCCGCCCTTTCTTTCTCCTCTGCAAGACGAATCCTCTCCATTTCCTCTTTAGCTTGTTCCAGCAAAATCTCATAATCACTTTTCATTCGACTATCGTAAAAATCATAGAAGTCATAAATCTCCCTACGTTTTTCAAAGGCGAGGGAGATTTTTTCGTCCATTCCCACAAGCTGCCACTTCATATCCGCAATTTTTTCTTGATGAACGGAAATATCATCAGCCGATTTCACTCCTGCGTCCTTGATGTAATTGTATTTCGCAAGCTCCTTGATGTCCTTTGCAAGCAAGGGTTTACGGCTCAACACTTCCAGATATTTCGGAATTTCATCAATCAGCTTTTCTTCATCCGATATTTTTTTCAAAAGCTCGTTCTTCTCATTTTTCAAATCGGCAAGAGCCTTGTCCGCATTGGCGGCAGCTTCCTTGAAATCGTCAGCCGAATGAATGTCATCCTCCTGCAAAAAGAAAAGCAGCTCCGAGGACTTCACAACCTCCCGATAAGTCGCAAGGTGCAGCCTGTCCGCTTCGGGTTTTCGGTAAAGCTCAATCTGAATCTGCCTGATACACAAAGCATACTCACGCTGAATCCCCTCATACTTCAAAGCCTGTGATAGTGGCATCTCCATATTTTTGTTTGCAATGCGATACTCCAGATGTTCAAGAGAATAACCGTCACCCAAACGAAAACTGCGGATTGCTTTTCGATTTGGCTTAACCTTTATCGCAAGATATTTTCCACGGTTAATTCCATAGCCTTTCGCTTCAAGCTCTTTTACCAAATCGTCAATGCTATGCACATTGGCTTTCACAACAAGCCTGTCAATCTCGTCACACAAATTCTGTTTCCAAGACTTTCCCTCTCGCCGTAATTTGTACTCACCGTACTTGTGGTTGGCTCTGTACTTTGGTTTTTCAATAATTGAAAGACCGTGAGCCTTTGCAATTTCATCGGATATTTTTCTGCAACGCCGCAAACTTTCCTTGTTCGCATACCAGTGCTTTCCGTCAAGGTCATAGGGTGCAACGGCAAAATGATTATGTACGTGACAGCGATCAATATGTGTCGCACACAGCACCATATGATTTTTTCCGAAAACTTTTTCCGCCCACTCCAAGCCAATCCTATGAGCTTCCGCCGCCGACACCTCTCCGGGTTTAAAGGATTGGATATAATGGTGCAGACGAATTTGCCGCTTTTCTCGCTCGGCAGTTTCTTCTTTAATGGATCGCTTAAAAAATCTCTTATTGGAATAGACTTCAAAATTTTCCTTAAAATCATTGTAAGCATCTCTCGCCGTGTCGGAACAGTTCAGACCTGTAATGTAAACATTCTCCGTTTTCTTTTCGTTGGCAATGTAAGCAAGAAATTTTTTCGGTGCTGAATAAATCGGAATGTGCTTGATAATCGGCATAACTCACCTCACGAAATTATTGTGGGAGAAATTTCAAAGAGATAATTTTTCATTGCCCCACGAAAATATTTGAACTCATTTTGCAAATCCTCAATGTCTTTCGCATAGACTGAGCCGGAGCTGTTGGCAACAGCAGCAATCTGATTCAGATTATTGCCGATTGACAGAAACGCTCTTTTTAAAGCCATCATTTCTTTCAAGTCATAATATTTGAGTTCACCCTTGACCGCCATAACCCGAAGAAATCTTCCCACAGGCATTTTCGCAAATTCAGCTTTTCTTTTTATGATAGCCAGCTCCTCATCGGTAAGCTTCACATCAAATCTGTTGTGACGTTTGCCATATTTTCTTGAATTATTCCATTTATCTTTCATATATCTCTATCTCCTATCTATATCTATCGGGTTACAGGGCTGTCCCTGACAAACGCCTTGATATGGGCGTTTGATACGATTAAGTCCAGACTTAATCTACGCTTGCGGGGACACTACCCACCCACTCAGCTTTCAACTTGGTTGACACCCCCAACCGTGGAAAAATGCGGTATAATTCGCATTTTCCACAAGGGAGAATTGAGGAAATCAGTCCTCAACGCTGTCGGTGCAGTAAGAATATCCCAGCATTATTTTCAGATAAACATTGGAATATCTCTCACGCTCCGAACCGTCCGAGTTAAGCATAGCTTCAAGAAAATATCTTTTTGCTTCACTCCTGCTGTCCCATTCTTGAACATTTCCGTAACACACCGTTGTTACTCCGTCAGAATTTTTCAAGCACACGTTCATCTGTCCCCCGATTTTTTACACTCACCGTAACGAAGAAAATTCAAAAACGGCTCTTTGGGAATATGTATCTGCCTGCCGATTCGGATAATCGGGAATTCCATTTTGCTCTTGTTCCGATAAAAGGTCGCAAGAGAAATTCCAATAGCCGCAGCAGCTTCGCTTGCCGTCAGAAAATTTCTGTCCAGCTTTTCAATTTCATCTATCCTCATTTTGAAAATCACACTCCTCAATTTTTTCTATTTTGCTGTCCATAAAGATTTTGAAATCATTACAGCTTGAAAGATATTCAGCCAATCTTTTTTCATCGCCGGGAAGATAATCTCTGCCAAAAGTTTTCAGAACAGCAGAAGCTATTGCTTTGTTTTTTCTTCTGTCTTGCTTTTCAAGACTGATATATTTTTTCAAGCGTTCGTTTTCGCTTTGAAGATTTTTCAGCTGCTCTCTCAGCTCATCGACTTGAACGGCAAGAATATTTATCTCGCCGGCAGCAGCATTGGCAGATAATTTTCGCTTGTCCTCGATTTTCTCTTTCCGAAAAATTGCCTTTGCCGTTCGCATTGTCTGCTCGTCAAACAGCCGTTCTCCCGATGTGCTTGTGCGGATTCTCCTCGCAAGCTCAGGGTGATGATGCAGAATTTTGTAAAACTTGTATCTCGGTATTCCGTTCATCTCACAAAATTCAGAAACAGCCAAATAGTTTTTATGCTTTCCCATTTCTTCAACCTCCTGCTAAATAAGTTTCATACCCATATCGTGTTCGAAGCCGCTAAACGTTTGGTTCGTAAGCGTGAACGCCGAGTTGTACAAAGCCGTTGTTAAAAAGCGGTCAATCCGACTTATTTTTCCGGGATAGTTCAGAATATTTCGCAGCACGTCCGTGATATGCTCGCTCGTCAGCTTTCGGTAAGCGGACCGTGCAGCTTTTTCGGAAATTTTCTTTCCCTCGATAAAAATATTTCTCTCTCCACTGATAACATCAACGATAAGGTCTTTGATTTCTTCAACCATACTCACAACGGCTTCATCGGGGTGAGTGATAAGATTGTCATACTCGATTTGTTCCTTTACAGATTGCTCTAATGTTTCTCTGTCAATCTCATCAATCAATCGAGAATGCGGCGATGCAGATTGATTGATGGATTGATAATCAGTATAACTTAAATCTATATAACTCTTATCAATATAACTAAAGTGGTCTTCCGATTTTCCGACTTCTTGAAGTCTGTTTTTCGGAACTCTTGAAGTCTGATTTTCCGAATTCAAGACTTCTGTTTTTCCGACTTCTTGATTTCTGATTTTCGGAAGTCTTGTTTTCGGTGAATTATCCTGCGGAATATCTGATTCATCTTCTGAATTATTCCTTGGCTCACAATCTTTTTCCTGTTCGTCCTGCACAATAAAGTTCTTCACATAGATAATAGCAGGCAAACCCATTCCTCTGCGTTTCTTTGAGATAAGACCGATGCCGTTTTCATCGTCAAGCTCTTTGAGAATGTTGCAGGCCTTTTCGTGTCCGCAGTTCATTCTGTCGGCAATTTCCTCTATCTTGAAGATGATATACACACGATTTTTCTCGTCAATCCAGTTATTTTTTTTGCTAAGCTCCATTCGCTCCAGCAATAAGCCATACAGCAGCTTTGCTTCGTTGGAGATTGAACCAAACTTTTCCTTGTCGGTGAACAGCACTCTCGGTATTCGCACAAATGAAAATTGGTCGGCTTCTGCTCCGTAATAGTAATCGAATTCTATTTTTGACATTTCACGCACCTCTTTTACAAACTGCCCTCATAGCTTCGCCAAATTTCCATTGACTTGTACGCAAAGCCTTTCTCATACAAAACATCAAGCAGTTCCTCAAAAGATTTCCTTCCCAAATTGCGAAGGTTATATATTTTTTCGGGTTCTGCTTCTACAAGGTCACGAACGGTCATAATATTTCCCCGGCGCAGGACATTGTAGCACCTTACGGAAAGGTCAAGTACCTCTATTCCCTCGTCAATAATATCAGGTTCCGGAGATTCGGGAATATACTTCTCCTGTCTGAGAATTGCATTTGCTCTTTCAAGTGAAGATATTTTCCTCCTGTAAATTGCTTCAAGACGGTTTTCCTCACACTCAATGACATACTTAAAAAGATTGTGCATACCCAGTCGAATTTTCTTTTTCCTTATTGGCTGTGAAAGTTTTCTTTCCGCTTTCCTTATGCTGTGAGTAACTGTTGACGATGAATTGCCGACAGCTTTTGCAATATCTGCATAGGTCATATTCTCCTTGTACCTCATTCGGAGCAAAAGAGCTTCACGTTCGCTCATAGTTTCGGAAATTACATAGTCAAGAGCAATTCCGCTGTCATCGGCAAGATTGTCAAATTGTTCTCCGGGGAATAACTGTCTGAGGAGATTGTTGGGGTAGCTTTTCATATCTTTTTCCATTTTCGCTGTTCCTTTCGTTCGGATAATAAAAAAAGGACTTCCGTACACTTACATAAACGTAAGCATACGGAAGCCCTGCTTCCATACTATAAATAAAACAATACTCTTGCTGCAATGATGAAAACTGCCATATAAAACGATTTAAGGCAACCTAACACCGAGGAGAAAGAGTTTAACAAACATTACTCTCTGACCTCTCGTTTAGGTCGCCTTAAAATTAGCTTGGCTCCCCAGCGCAGAGGGAGCACAATCCGCTGAGGAGGTATCTGACACGGCTGATAGCGGTATATCAACGCATTTGCCGTCTTTATCTTTGAAAATGACCGTCAGCTTATCGTCGTAAACATACACCTTTGATATCATGATGTCGGCGATAGCTTTCTTGCCCTCGGTGGTGTTGATATCGGTTGCGAGGATATCATCTATAAACACGGTGATCTGCTCCACAGAGGGGACGTTGTCGGTCATCGCCTGAGACAATCGGAGGGCGGAGCTGAGCTGCTCCTTGCGCTCTTCCAGCTCCCTGACCTTATCATAAAGCAGTTGATTTCCGCCTGTCTGAGCTATGGCATTCACCACGTTCTCAGCCTGATTAGTACATTCGGTCAGCTCCTTTTTCAGCTCATCGGGCGCATATTCGTTCTTGACCGTCTGCAAATACATCTGATAAATGGTCTCGGCAGTCTCCGCCTTGTCCATCTGCTCAAATGCTGACCGTGCTGCTCTGCACACCTCGTCCTCTATCAGATATTTATTTTCCAGCTTCTTGTGGCAGCCTGACTTTTTCTGCACGCCGTTACAGCGGTAATAATAGTGCTTGACCCCGTTGCGTCCTGTGCCTGACAGCCCGCTCATAGGCTCTCCGCAGTGACCGCAGTATAATTTGCCCGACAAATAATAATCGGCTTTGGCGGTGTTCTTGGCGGCTCTCTTGCGGTTGGTTATCAGCTTTTCTCTTACAGCCTCAAAAACTTCATTGGGTATCATCTGCGGTATGCCTCCTTCAATCACGATATCGTCGTATTTGTATATTCCGATGTATTTTTCATTAGCCAGCATATTGTAAAAACTGTTTGTGGTAAACGGTCTGCCTCGGCGGTTGCGATAGCCCTGGGCGTTCAGATGCTCGGCTATGTCGGTGAGCCTCTCCCCCTCTGCGTACATCCTGAACACAGTTTCGGGTATAATTCGGGTCTCATCATCAATGGCCAGCTTCTTGTCAACGACCTTGTAACCCAGCGGGATATGCCCTGTGGTCTGAGCCTTCATGGCGGACTGCCTCATTCCTCGGATAGTCTTTTCTCTGAGGTCGGCGCTGTAGTATTCGTTTATGGCTTCAATGATATGGGTCATCATCTGACCCGATGCGTCATCGCCGAAGCTCTCCATGACGGACAGCAGCTTCACGCCGTTTTTAGCTAAAATCTGACGGTTTACGGCGCTGTCGATGGTGTTGCGGGCGAAGCGGTCAAGTTTCCACACAATAACACTATCCCACTTGTGCATGGCGCTTTCATGAAGCATCTGCTGAAACGCAGGGCGGTCATCGTTTTTGCCCGTCATGGCTCGGTCTATGTATTCCTGCACGACTGTTATGCCGTGCTGCTTGGCGTAATTGTAGCAGTCGTATAGCTGTCCCTCAATGGACTGCTCCGTCTGCTTGTCGGACGAATACCGGGCGTATATTACGGCGGTTTTCATATATTTGTTATCACTCCTTGACATTTGGAGGAGGATATGGTATAATTCACATTGAAAGAATGGTGAATGTACCACATTCTCCTGCGCTCCGAGAGATGTTCCAGCATCTTTTGGGGCGTTTTTTATTTATCCATTGATATGTAATAAAATATATGATATAATATAAATACATACATATTGACTTGTGGGAGGCTTTTAAATATGCTTGAAATATTACAATTTGTTTTCAGTAGCTTTTGGATATGGGCAGGTTTCACTATTACTTTAGCTATAATTATGTATTCAACAGCAATTTTGATTGATCAGCTGTTACAGCTCCGGAAAGCTTCTGCTGCTGTAATTCGCAAAGAAGTATTAAACAGTTCCCTGAAAGATATACAAAATGATATCGAGCTGTCTTCTTATCATAAAGTTCTTATGGCAGAGCTTTTGATACGTATATCAAAAAGTTGTAAAAAGCTTTCGAATGATGAAGTTCTGCTTATTATTGAAAGAAAGTTTGATAAAAAGTAATGAGCTTTATACTTTAGTTACTTCATACCCAAGTGCATTAAAATGTTGAGTTAACTTGTCTATTAATTTTGCATTTTTATTATCTCTTTGCCCTTCATATAGAATTTTAACTAATTGATGACCGCACCTAGTTAATTCAACTGCTCCTAAAGATAAATCTTTTTTAGAGTAAGATTTAACATTAATCTTTTCACCAAAATAATTAAAAGTACAATCCGCAGTCATATCATTAGGTGCGGTTAATTCATATGTAGACATTGATACATGATATGTTATTAATCCTAAACTTTGCATTTGAGTTAATGCTGAGTGATGAATAAATTTTTTATTATAAAATTCGCCGTTAACATAAACGGGATTGCGGTTAAAAACATATACAAATGCAGGAAAATTAGAAATATACGCAGAATCAATATACACAGTATTTGCACAAATATATGAAAATATTTCAGCATCTTCGGATTCCATTACTTGAAGAATGGAAAGGAGTTTTTTATCAACTGATTTCTCGTCTTCACATTTACTTGCGAGTATTTTAGCCCAAATATGCTGCATTTCTTCATCAGATACATTTTTAGCTATATCACTAAACATACCGAACCATTCACTATCGGTGTCAATTTTTGCAGTTTCTAATGAGACCCCTTTGGCGTTTAGCATTATTTCGGTAAGCTCCAATACTGAATAAAAATTTTTCGCTCTTTTAGATACGTCGTTAAAGTGATACAGTAAAGCCATTTTCTGAGCTGTTGATAGTTCATCGTTTTTTTCAATCTCACTTATAAATACTTGCCTTGCTTTTAACGACGGAAAGATGTTTTTTATATCAATCATATTTATAAGTTTGTCACCCAAATCAGCTATTTTATTTACAGTATCAATATTTTGATCAATACTCATTATTTCTCCTCCTCTCTCCCCCGTTCCGTATGGTTCGGGGGATTTTTTATTTCATTAAATCATCGATTACCTTATTATTTGATAATACTATGATGACATTTAAGCCAGAAGCTGACGTTAATGTTATTTCTCCGCATTTGCAGATATTAAGTCTTTTATTATCCTTAAATCGTTTGTCTGGACTGCCATTGCGATTTACATATTTCCATGTATATCCTACTATCTCAGAGTCGGAGCAAACTTGTGCACCAGTGATGTTAAGCTTGGAATACGATATTTTTATATCATCATAGTTTACAGCGCCTATTTTTCCGCTGCGTATAATCAGTAGTTTATCAGGAAGAAAGACCAGTTTTTCTGAAAACATATTTATACAACATATATCGATGTTTGTGCGCATAAAGCGAGGACATCTATGTGTCATTGTCAATGGTTTTAAATTTACAACAGTATTTGCGCCTGAGTGATATTTTCTATCTGTTACAGCTGTTGATGTAATTTGCTGCCATTTCCCTCTGCTTGTATTTACAAAATCCCATGATGCACAATAGTTATTATAATTTTCGCTGGATTCGGCATCGAGATTATAATCCATATCAACAACAGCGAGAAGCAGGATTGCAATAGACACCGCTAAAAAAGCAGCGATAGATATGTACATTATAACGGGGGAAAAAGAAAATCGGTCATATAACCCCACGGATATACAGGGACCGAAGATAGCCAAAATAATGGCGAGCATCTGCGAGTAATAGGCGATTTTAAGACGTTTTAATAAATCATCATATTCAGCTGGCTGAAAATTAGTTATATCTGCACTTGTGGTATTTGATGTAACGCCAAGCCCTATTTGAATGTTTTCGGTTTCTGGCGATGGTTGTGACGCATGGGACGGCCTTCCGCCGCCTTTTCGCCCCTTGCTGCCTAAAGTATAATAAAGACCCGTGCCTGGTATGGTTATTCTGCTTGTAACTCGTCTGTGAGGGCTTATGGTTGTTCTAAAGCCCTTTATTCCAATACTATAGCCTATGCCTGAACTACTAAAATTTATTCTAACGCCACAGCCCAATTTTACGCTTTTTCTGAACTTAAGTCCCATAAAATCACGTCCTTAGTTAGTATTGTTATATTTTACATAGCCTCGACTTCTTCAAGCGATGCACAAATATTATCGAAGTCATCTCGGCGTATATGTTCCAGTTCATGTTTGACTGCCTTTTTCTGTTCTTCCCACGACAGGTGAGAATTTATGTAAACATTATAAAATCCGTCAGAGTCCATTACTGTCACGCCTTTAATGGTGTACGGCAGATCTATGTACCTGATTATGTAATCAATCATTCTCACCATTCCTTAAAGCTTCAATGATTTTTACAGTTTTCAATATATCCTCTTTAGTTGCTTTTTTGCTGGCACTAAAGAGGATTTTCATTTCTGGGCGGGTGCGGAGGCTGTCAACTATTTCTCTGACTTCGTCATCTATAAATAGAGGCTCCCCGTGCTCATCATAGGCTTTTACGCTATTAGCGTCTTTGCCAAGAAGGTAATCTGTTGATACGCCAAAATATTCTGCAAGTTTACTCATCGAGCTTGTACTCAATTCTGCTGACCTTTCCATTTTGAGGTCTGTTAACGATCCCCTGCTCACTCCTGCATCTTTACACATTTTCGTTATATTAACGCCTTTGTTTTTGCAAAGTTGTTCGATAGTTTCATACAATTTAGACATAAATATGCACCTGCTTTTATACACACTGACAAAGTTATGCCAATCCGTAATTTTACTATTGACATTTACGCCTAAACGTAATATAATAAAATCACAGTTACGGCAGAACGTAAAAATAATATCTTGCAACTATATTATATTACATTTTTCCGTAACTGTCAATCGTGATATTTTACAATATGGGAGGTGTTAATTTGTCAGAATACAAAAAGCCATTATGCAATTACGGTAAAAAGGTCAAGCTTGCTCTTATGGAGCAAAATCGAAGGCAGGAATGGCTAATATCTGAAATCAAACGCCGATATCCCGGCATCTATGTTGACAGTTCCAACCTGTACAAAATTCTTGTGGGGGATATAACAAGCGGTAAGGTTGTTTCAGCTATCAACGAAATCCTTTCTATATCAGTATAGCACCGCATTTGGGCGAAAATTAGGACAGACAAAAATGAAGGGAAGTGAGAAAATGGAGAACAAATCTAACTTTACAGCCACGGAAGCAAAAAATCTCCTCTGGGAACATATAAAAATGCTCTCAGAGGAGGCGAAAAGGGAGCATACAGCTGAGGGGCTTGACAGATTAACGGCTGCTATCTGCAACGCTCTGCTTACTCTTTTCAATATGTGACTTTTCCTGCTTAACATCGTATAATGCTTTCTGAGCTAATATCTTCAATGCGCAACCATTGTTAATACGAAGCTCACAAGAAGTTATACAGCCACACCAATTCTTTATGTCCTTACCATTACTCATAAAAGGACAGAAGCTCATACAAAATTCCTCCTTTCCGATTTAATTACCACAATTATACTGCGGGAGGGAAGGAAATGTCAAGGATGCAAAAAACAAGCTCTGCTCCGCACTTAACGGAAAGAGAAAAATCATGGGAGATGAGTTTATTGCCCTGTGTAAGGCGCTGGAAATCAACCCCGATTCCATTGCTGAGATGGTTATCGGCACTAAGGAAAGGAAGTGAGAACAATGGTTGAAGTGCGTTCCGACATTAGCGGAAAGAGAGACATTTCAAGTGAAAAAAATAGCAGTTCAGAATGCGAAAAGTGTATTTCCGAAATTCTGAACTGCCTTGCAGCAAACCATATAACATTTGAGGTCTCTTACGAAATTCTTGACGAATGCAAAGAACGAATACGCATTATGGGTGGTCAGATAACTTTGACAAGTCAATTTTAAATTTTTTCTTGCCACGATTAGTATGAATCTCAATCCAAAGTTGCGAATTTATAAAGTCACTTCTGGAAATCAAATCATCGGTAGGGACAAAGAAAAATCCGCCGATAGCTCCCATTCCGGATATGTTCTGTGGTAATGTTAATGAATAGGTTGAATATTCTTCTGTAACTTTACCATTGGTTTTAAACGCAAAGTGTCCAATACGTTCTGTTTCCCATTGAAATTCATACTTTTGATTGTTTATAATCAAAAACATTCGTGAGACTGACATAGGAATCCTGGATTTATTTTCGATAGCTAATTCAAAATATGCCGGATGTCCGTTACGATTGTCACAAAAAGCATAGCTCTTTTGAACGAGAGCCGCTTTGAAGGAATTGACCGAAACCAAATAAATTGAATTGACTATTGATATAATAAATCCCGCTAATGCTATATATGTGCAAACATAATCATTAGTAACTATTTCAAAAAGTTCATTCAAAATTATGTAGCCCCTTTCCGCTTTATTACCACAATTATACAGCTATAACTAGGGAATTGTCAAGGAGTTGAAAACATGGAAGAGAAATTCAAAGTCAAAAGAGCGCCAAAGGAAGCGCCTATCGAGTTTGCCCAGCTGAGAACTTACCCCGAAGCCGCAAAAATGGTTGAGGAGGTCATGCAGATCACCAATCACACCAAAGCTCAGACCACTTACGATATGATCAAATTTGCTTATGACCATATGGAGATCATTGAGCAGTAAACTTATTATCTGTCCGGGACAGGAAGGAGATGAGGAGAAGTTGCCATACAGAACCGTTAAACCCGCTTATCCGGCACTGGAAGTAGAAATTGCCTGCAGGCAAATAAAGAAGAAAGACATAGCGAAAGCAGTTGGGATCAGCGCTGACTACCTGAGCAAAAAACTGACGGGGCGTTCAGGCTTCACACTTGATGAAGCTCTTGCAATACATGAAAAATACTTTTCAGATGTTCCGGTACAGGTACTGTTCAAAAAAAGCGGCGAAGTACATTCGCACTCCGCCAAAGAAAACTAAATTTTGCCAAGGAGAAATAAATATGAATGAAACCACAAAGCCCATCACCAGAGAAATGATGTCCGAAAGCGGACGCAGGATCATACTCGTGAACGAGCCAAGCCCTGAGATTATGGCAAAATGTCTCAAGCGTATCATCGACAAGAAGCTGCTCGAAGCGGCTAAGGAAAAGGCAGGTGTAAAGTAATGAGCACATACAACGTATATGTCCACCTCAGGTTCAAGGGCGGCGCATTCAACGATGTGTACAGCGTATCGGCTGGGTCGAGAGAAGCTGCCGAAGCTAAGGCAAAGGACAGGATTTTCGCTGAAAACAGTCTTGACGATCTGGTCGAGGCGGTTATCACAGATGTTTGCAGGGAGGTGTAAAAATGAAATGGTATATCCTTAGATACGCCTATGAGGGCAGGAAGTACAGCTGCCGCATTCAGGCACACAGCTTTGAGATGGCGAATGAATGCGCTCAGCAGTTTGTTGGTGCGGCTCGGATACTGTCAATCAGCGAGTGCCCTGTGCAGGGATAAAAAATCCGCCTGATTCGGTTGCAGCCGAGGTCAGGCGGAGGAAAAATAATAAACAGATATATTATCATCTGCATTATAGCAGATAATGAGGAGAATGTCAAGATGAAAATCAAAATATGCCTATGCCGCAAATGCGGCAGGCGCAAGGCGTTTTACAAGTCTCTCGGGCTGTGCTACTGCGTTTCATGTTACCGCAGGATTTACGGGGAGGCAAGGGACTGATGGAACAACTCACCCTGATCGAGGACGAGCAGATCACCCCGAGGAGCGGCGCAAAGAAGTACAAGGAAAACGTCCTTGAACGCAAGGAACGGGAGCACATTGACGAAAATATTCAGCGTTTCCTGCAGTTACAGCAGTTGCCGTATGAATCGAAATTGTCTCACGCCGCAAAAATGGCAAAGGATTTTTATAATACCATCACTTCTCCCGTGGGAGAATATTACGCAAACTGTCATGTGTCTGTGGGCGGACTTGACAGCATTACCCTGCTGCTTTTTCTTCGCAGTATAGGCATTGACGTTCCTGCAATATCAGTTTCAAGCATTGAGGACAGGAGCATTCAGCGCATACATAAACAGCTCGGTGTTATACAGTTGAAAACGTCCCGAGACAAGGACGGAAAGCCATACTCCAAACACAGGATTTTGCAGGAATACGGATTTCCCGTTATCAGTAAGGAAAAAGCGGCGAAAATCGAGCATCTGCAGAACCCGACCGAAAATAATGCTACTATCCGACACGCTATCATTACGGGCGAAACGGGAGAATACGGCGGCTGGCAGAAGAACAGCCGAATGAAGCTGCCGTTAAAATGGCTGTATCTTTTCGGCGGATATGAAAACGAAAACGAGGGCGTTAATTACAAAACGCCGCCGTTCAAAGTCAGTTCGCAGTGCTGCTATTGGCTGAAAGAAAAGCCATGCGACGATTGGGCGAAAGAGAATAACAGCTTCCCTTATCTGGGGCTTATGGCTTCGGAGGGCGGCAGGCGTGAAAAATCACTAAAAATGCACGGCTGTAATTATTATGGCAAAGATACGGTCCGTTCCGCTCCGTTTGCCATATTCAACAGGCAGGATATTTTGCAGCTGGCGTTAGATTTGCACGTCCCCGTTCCCGAGATATACGGCACCATTGAGCGCAAAGGAAACGGCACCCTGTACACGACCAAGGCACAAAGGACAGGCTGTGATATATGCGGTTTCGGAATACATATGGAAGCCCGTCCGCATAGATTTGACCGTCTGAGGGAAGCCAATCCCAAAGCTTGGGAATATTGGATGTACCATGTTTGCAAAGACGAGGACGGCACAGAATACGGCTGGGGACGTGTCCTTGATTACATAGGCGTAAAATGGGAGGATATCCCCGAAAGCAACGAACAAATTTCACTTTTTGAGGAGGAATAAAAATGGAAACAAACGACATAATACAGGCTCCTGCTCAGAGCAGCGCCGCAATATCGGAAATTGTGCAGCAGCCTTCCACAAATATAGTTGCTGATTTTTCAAGAGCATATAAGCTCGCAAAGGTAATCTCTACAGCGGATATAATACCCGATAACTACAAAAACAAGCCTGCCGACTGCGCCATCGCTGTAGATATGGCTGACAGAATGGGTGTATCTCCAATGATGGTCATGCAAAACCTTTATGTGGTCAAAGGAAAGCCCTCATGGAGCGGGCAGGCTTGCAAGGCTCTCATTGAAGGCTGCGGCAAATTCAAGCCGGGCAGCGTCCGCCCTGTATATATCGGCACAAAGGGCACCGATGACCGAGGCTGTTATCTGTCGGCTGTATGGGCTGACACGGGTGACAGAGTGGAAGGTCCCGAGGTCACGCTGAAAATGGCGAGGGCTGAGGGGTGGCTCGGTAAAAACCCAAAATGGACGAATATGCCCGAGCTTATGCTTGCATACAGGGCATCGTCATTCTTTGCGAGGGTCTATTGCCCCGAAGTCCTTATGGGCGTACACGTTGAGGGCGAGGCTGAGGACATTCAGCCCGTTGAAAGAATTGAACTGTAACGGAGGATATGAAAAATGAAGGCTACCAAGATAAAAATAAAGAACCTTTTCGGCATCACCGAGACCGAGCTTGACGGCAGATCTGTCGAGATCACAGGTACAAACGGTACAGGCAAGACATCGGTAATAGATTCTATCAGATATGCTCTTACCAATGGAAGCTCCCGTGATTATGTTATCCACAAGGGCGAAAAAGAGGGCGAGATCATTGTTGAGACTGACACAGGTATTTACATCAATCGTAAGAAGCGCACCGAGCAGGCTGATTATAAATCCGTAAAGGACTGCGGCAAGGAAGTATCTTCTCCCGAAAACTTTCTTAAGCAGCTCTTTACGCCCTTGCAGCTTGACCCTGTAGCTTTTACCCAGATGACCAAAAAGGAGCAGAACAGGGCCATTCTTGACCTCATCGAATTTCCCTGGGACCTTAACTGGATAAATCAGCAGTTCGGTGAGATACCGCAGGGCATTGATTACAGCCAGAACATACTGCAGGTACTTTCGGATATCCAGTCCGAAAATGGGGACTACTTTAAGCGCAGGCAGGACATCAACCGTGATATCCGCAATCAGAAGGCGTTCATCGAGGATATCGCCAAAGATATACCCGAGCATTTCAATGCGGAGGAATGGGAGAATTTCGACCTTGCGGAAGCGTATAAGAAGATAAACAGCGCCAGGGAACACAACAGCCGTATTCAGCGTGCAAAGGCGTTCAAGGACAGTTATGCCAACAAGATAAGGGGCTTTCAGGGCGAAAAGGAATCCGCTGTAGCTGCCGAAAAGATGGCGATATCCAACCAGCGTGAAGCTATTTTGAAATCTATCGAACGCATGAAAGCGGAGATCGCTGCCAACGAAAGCAAGCTTGCTTCCCTTGACGGGATACTTGCGGATAAGATAGCACTTGCGGAAAGCCGTTATAACGAAAATGTGGCAAGGCTTGATTCTGACATCAAGGTCGCAGATGAATATGCTGACAAAACACCCGTTGACACGGCTCCCCTTGAACAGCAGGCAACATATGCCGAGCAGATGAAGAAGTATATCAACGAATACAACCGTATGAAAACTATGCAGGCAGAGGTCAAGGAGCTTACCGCCGCTTCGGATAAGCTTACAGCAAAGATAGAGCTTGCCCGCAGTCTTCCCGGAAAGATACTCGAAACCGCTTCTATCCCCATTGAGGGCTTCACGGTGGAGAACGGCATTCCCCTTATACACGGTCTCCCCGTTTCCAACCTCTCAGAGGGTGAACAGCTTGAGCTTTGCGTTGACGTTGCTCTGAGCAAGCCCAACAATTTACAGATAATTCTCATCGACGGCGCTGAAAAGCTCAGTGCGGAAAACCGTGAAAAGCTGTACAACAAGTGCAGGGAAAAGGGTGTGCAGTTCATCGCCACAAGGACAACTGACAGTGCGGAAATGGAGGTAACATATTTATGATACCCCACAGCATAACTCAGACCGACTATTTTTCGCCGGAGAACAATCTGAAATATATGGGCGTGTCTCAGTTCAAAAGCTTTGAAAAATGTGAGGCGGCAGCCCTTGCGGAGCTGCACGGTGAATATGCTCCCGAAAAGACTACCGCACTTCTTGTAGGCTCGTATGTCGATGCGCATTTCGAGGGCACGCTTGATATTTTCAAGGCAAAGAACCCCGAAATATTCAAGCGTGACGGTGCGTTGAAAGCTGAATATAATCAGGCGGATTACATAATCAACCGAATCGAACGAGACAGCTTTTTCATGAAGGCTATGGACGGAGAAAAGCAGAAAATTATGGTGGGCGAGATTGAAGGCGTGCCTGTCAAGATAAAAATTGACAGCTATCGGGAGCACAAGACCATAGTTGACCTCAAGGTCATAAAGGACTTTTCCCCCATATTTGTAAACGGCAGAGGCAGGCTCAGCTTTTATGAAGCCTGGGGCTATGACATTCAGGGCGCTGTATATCAGGAGATAGTAAGGCAGAACACAGGGGAAACTCTCCCCTTTGTCCTTGCTGCAGCCACAAAGGAAAAGGAGACCGACTTACAGGTCATAAGTCTGGATCAGGCTGAGCTTGATGCGGCTATGGAGATCGTCAAGGCAAATATCGGAAGATATGCGGCAATAAAGTCTGGAAAGGAAGAACCGACCAGATGCGGACACTGTGATTACTGTAAATTTACAAAACAGCTTGACAAGGTCCTGACCTCGGAGGAGTTTAAAAGTGACTATACAGATTGATACCAGAGAAAAATCAAGAGCCATTAAACAGATAGTGAGCTATTTTGATGAAACAGGCATTCAGCATTATACGTCAAAGCTTTATGTAGGTGATTATATGAGCCTTGACAATCCGAGGGTCGTAATTGACCGCAAGCAGAATTTACAGGAAATATGCGGTAATGTCTGCCAGCAGCACGAAAGGTTCATCAATGAGCTTAAACGTGCGCGGGAAAATGGGATAAAGATCATTATTCTTTGCGAACACGGAAGCAATATCAAGACACTTGCAGATGTTCAGGGGTGGGTAAATCCCCGCCTCAGAACGTCTCCCAAAGCTGTCAGCGGAAAGCAGCTTTTCAAGATACTCTTTACCATTGGTCAGCGGTATGATGTTGATTTCGTATTCTGCGACAAGCGTATGACAGGCTATATGATAGCCAAAATTTTAGGAGGTGCAACATGAATAGAGTGTGTTTAATGGGACGTCTTACATCAGACCCTGAGCTGCGGCAGAGCGTAAACGGCATATCGTCCTGTAGCTTCAGCGTGGCTGTTGACAGGGGGTATAAGGATCAGAACGGCGGGCGGCAGGTCGATTTTATCAGCTGCACGGCGTGGAGACAGACGGCTGAATTTATCTGCCGATACTTCTCCAAGGGCAAGATGATAGGCATTGAGGGCGTTATCAGAACGAGAAATTATGATGACAAGCGTTACCCCGATGTAAAGCATTATGTCACTGAGGTGCTTGCGGAGCACGCATATTTCGGCGGTGACAGCGGCGGAAACAAAAGCTCTTCCCCTCCTCAGCGAAACAATACGGCAGCGGCTGCACCTGCTCCCGTTCCTGCCGACCTTTCGGACTTTGAGGAAGTTGTGAGCGACAGCGATCTTCCGTTCTGAGTCTGAGGTGGTATGAATGCCGAAAAAGAAGAGCTTTATCCTTTATGCGGATTATATAAAGCATATAGAACGATTATCAGACGATGAAGCAGGGAAGCTGTTCAAGGCGATTTTTGAATATGTGAACGAAGGCAGGCTGCCCGACCTTGACGGAATGGCGGCAATGGCTTTTTCTTTCATTTCAAATCAGCTTGACAGCGACTTGCAGAAGTATGAGACAGTATGCCAAAAAAGAGCCGAAAGCGCAAAAAGGCGATGGCAGAAAAATGACGATGCCGAGGCTATTAACAATGACGTCGAAAAAGAGTGCAAAAGCATACAAAAGCATACAAATGCAATGACTTGCATCAATTTGCATAGTGATAGTGATATTGGTAGTGATATTGATATTGAAAATGACATTGATATTGTAAATGATAGTGATAGTGGTAGTGTATTACATAATAATACCGTGCCCGGAACGGGCACAACCACCACCAACGTACACCTGACCGAAAAGCAATATAATGATCTTTGCGGAAAATACGGAAAGGAAATAATAGACCGTTACATTGCCAAGATCGGGCAGTATCTCGATTCAAACGGCAAGAAGCCATTCCCAAATCATTATGAAACCATTGTCAAGTGGCTCACATCAGACAATATCCAACCTAAACGGCAGCCGTCCTTCGACATTGAGCGGATAATGGAGCATGCAAAAAACAATAAACCGGAGGTGTAAATTGAAGAAATGCTTTTCTGATCCGGCTGTTTTCAAGCAGCTGGAGACCGACTGCTATAATGCAGGCTGCAAGGGTCAGGTAATTGATTACTCTGAGTTTCCTGCGGCTGAGTACAGATATTTTGCACGACTTTGCGGCGTATATGCGATGTTCAAAAGCAAAGCCATAAGTCTGGAGCAGGCTGCTGCCGAAAAGCAGCGCCTCCTGTCTCAGTACAACGAGGATATCAAGCAGCGATTTCTTTATGTCGATGCGTGCCGAAAGCACCAGGAGGCTATCAAGGCGACTGAGAGCCTTTGCGCAGCTCTCTGCAAGGCTCCGCTGAAACTTCCCGAAGATGTTACCGAGGCACTGAGGACTGCGCTTGCTGTGATATCTGCGGCAAGAAGCGAAAACGTCACCGAAAAGACTGTTTTGCAGAAACTGAATGCCATGAGTGCAATCAAATCAACGACAAGCCCGCAAAAATGAACTGTATGAGGCTTTATGGGTGTGGGTAGGGTAAAATCACGTCAAAGTACAAAGCGTCTTAAAATGGCATTTAAATTGAAATTAGGAGGATATGCAAAAATGAATGCAAATCAAATCATAAGTCATCTTGAGAATTTAAAAAAAGAAGCTGAGGGTCATTTTACCGATGACGGCGATGATGAAATATTCCACCAGGACGCAGAAGCGCTGCAGGCTGCTATTGATGCGGTTAAACGCAATGATTTCATTGCTGATGCTATAAGCAGTGAGATTGCGATCTGCAATCATGAAATCCGCAAGGTGGATATCGAAAAGGCGAAGGCTGAGGAACGCAGAATGAATTACGGTGACCGAAGGACAATGCTTATGGAGTTGCTCAGAACGATAAAAGGCGGTGAAGAATGATGTTTCTGGGCGGATTTCTGATAGGTTTTATCATCGGTATAGATGTAATTGCGGTTATTGCGTGTGTGATGGCTGCGGGAGATACACCCGTGAAGCATGGCAAATGGTTGAATTTTTACGGAAATTACACTACAGCCGAATGCGATGTATGCGGAGAATGCTTTGAGGTCACTTTTGAGGGTGAAAGCAATAAAATGTTGTTTGACGCATTTAGGCAGTCTTACCGATATTGCCCCACCTGCGGGGCGAAGATGGATGGAGGTGAAAACAATGGAACGTGAAATTTTGTTCAAACGTGAAATTTTGTTCAGAGGAAAAGCCATAAATCGCGATGAAGGGTATCACAGAACAACGTATAAGAACGGCGATTGGGTCTATGGATTATTAACTCGACCTTATAATGAAAGGTATGATTTACCCGCTGAAATGACTAATACGTTAGGCGTAAGCGGAATAGAGGTTGATTGTAAAACCATAGGACAGTTTACGGGATTGTCCGATAAGAATGGTGTAAATATTTTCGAGGGGGATATTGTAAGGTACGGCGATACAATCCATGAAGTGGTTTTTGAGCAACGAAACGGGACAGCATATTTTGGGCTGGTTTACTCGAAAAGTGAGACCCTGCCATTTGGGCATTATCAGGACCTGAGGCAAATCGAGGTCATAGGCAATATCTATGACAATGGATATCCATTCTGACAAGAAGGAGAATAACAGATGCGTGAAATATTATTTCGTGGCAAAGAAAAGAATAGCGGCGAGTGGATATATGGCGATTTACGTCATATATCTGACGGTCACGGCGGTTATATCCTGTGTATCGTGGACAACACAAACGGCAGAAACAACGATGTTACAGGTGTTGAAGTAGTTCCCAAAACAGTCGGACAGTACACAGGGCATACCGACAAGAACGGTGTAATGATTTTCGAGGGGGATATCGTTAAGGGCACTGCATATTCTGCTACAACAATTGGTGTGATTGTTTGGATTGATGAAATTTCAAGCTTTGGTGTGCGCCGTGTCAACGCCCCAAATCCTACCGCTTGGGAAAATTCATCTATTTTGAGATGTGTTTCACTGGGTAAGACAGACGAATTTGCAGCAGAAGTCATCGGCAACATTTACGATAATCCCGAATTGCTAGAGGACGGTGAGAAAGATGATTAAATTCAACGGCAGCATATCTTTCATGGTCACGCAACGGTGCAAGATTTGCGGAAAAACCTACGAGGGAGACAGCGATGTGGTAATGCGTAAGTCAATCGTGCATCTCATTTTCCGTCACCCGAAAGAATCTGCAAAAATAATTATTAGGTATTTTAAAAACAGGAGGGCTGAAGATGACAGTACAGGAAGTGAAAAGAATACTTAGCTCAGCCCGAGAAGCGGAAAGAGCGTACAGGCTGGCGAGAGACAAGGCAAATTCTTACGCTCAGCTGATTATGGGAGGCAAAGCCGTCAGATACGACAGCGACGGTAGCACACACGAGAAGAACGGCAATACTGTAGAACGCACATACTGCTGTCTCGCTGATTATCAGGCAGAGGCGGACAGGCTGATGATGGAAATGCTGGGGGTGCGTCAGCGGGTAGAAAAGGTTATCGGCACTGTTCCCGACGCTGTTCAGCGTGAAGTGCTTACACGGCGATACATAATCGGGCAGAGGTGGGAGGATATTGCATTTGTGATGAATTATAATATCCGCCACATTTACAAAATCCACGGCGCAGCACTTCAAAGTATGGCATTGAATGGCACTATTACCCTGTGATATAATTATAATCAGCAAAGAACATAATGAAGCCAAGCCGAGGGCGGGAGCCTTAGCTTTCGCTTATCGGCGGGCTTCCTTTGCTGACAAAAAACTTATGCGTCCTTCGGGGCGCTTTTTATTTGCGGAGGTGAGGTATTATTGCAGAGAAAAAGCTCACGCCGAAGCAGGAGCGTTTTTGCGAGGAATACCTCATCGACTTAAACGCTACTCAGGCAGCTATTCGGGCGGGATATTCTTCAAAAACGGCTGATGTTCAGTCGGCAAGACTGTTAGTAAATGTTAAGGTTCAAGAACGTATTTCTTTGCTCCGCTCCAAGCAGTCAAAGCGCACTGAAGTTACTGCCGACAAGGTAATTGCAGAGCTTGCCGCTATTGCATTTGCTGATCGTACAGAGCTTGCTAAGGTGGATAAGAACGGCAGTGTTAAGTTTACCCCTACTGACAGCTTGCCCGATGATGTCAAGAAAATCATTTCGGGCATAAAAGAAGGCAAATTCGGAACTGAGGTCTCATCATACGATAAGGTCAAGGCTCTGGAGCTTCTCGGAAAGCATTTAGGGCTTTGGGAGAAAGCTGCAAGTGAAAGCAATGCGGCTTCTGAGGTCCCGACACTTTACAAAGCACTGGAGGCTGATGACGAATGACGTTTGAAAAGCTTTCGGCAAAGCAGAAGAAGATATTCAGATGGTGCTACAAGGACGAATACAAAGCTATCATATGCGATGGAGCGGTTCGTTCGGGCAAGACCATATGTATGGTCACTTCATTCATTCTGTGGGCGATGAGACGCTTTAACGGGGCGACCTTCGGCATATGCGGCAAAACGGTACGGTCTGCTGAGAGAAACATCATTATCCCTATTCAGAGCATTGCCGACATTACCTGTTATTTCCGCATATCTTACTCACGGTCGGCAAATCTGCTGACCGTAGAGGGCAACGGTGTACAGAATAATTTCTTCGTTTACGGCGGCAAGGACGAAAGCTCATATACGCTTGTACAGGGCATTACGCTTTCGGGGGTGTTGTTCGATGAAGTGGCACTTATGCCCCGTTCTTTCGTGGATCAGGCTATAGCGAGAACGCTGTCGGTGCAAGGTGCTAAGCTGTGGTTCAACTGCAATCCCGATACGCCTAATCACTGGTTCTACACTGAGTGGGTAAAAAAGGCTGATGAGCGCAAGGCTCTGCACCTGCATTTTCTAATGTCGGACAATCCCATTCTTACCCCTGAACAGCTTGAAAATGCTGACAGGCAGTTTTCGGGGGTATTCCACGACAGGTACATCAAGGGTTTATGGGTATCTGCAGAGGGCGTTATTTACAAGCAGTTTGCGGATAATCCTGCGCTGTATGTAATTGACACTGTTCCCGATGATATTCTGTTTGCAAACATTGGCTTCGACTTCGGCGGCAACGGCTCGGCTCACGCAGGAATATGCACGGGGTTCAGCCGCCGTTTCGGAAAAATCGTTGTGCTTGATGAATATTACCGCAAGGAAGTTATTACGCCGAAAGAACTTGAAGATGATGTGGTGGAGTTTATCCGCCGCTGTCAGGCTCGCTTCAATGTCCCCGAGGCGTATTTCGATAATGCGGAGACAACGCTTCTGAGAGGCATCAAATGCAGTTGTGCCGAAGAACAGCTTCCCGTTCAGATACGCAATGCCAAAAAGACGGAGATACTCGGGCGCATACGGCTTACGAATATGATTATGTCCCAAATGCGTTTTCAGGTCATATCGGGGTGCAAAAATTTCATTGCGGCTCTGAGCACGGCGGTGTGGGACAAGGATCCTACTGAGGATATACGTGTCGATGACGGCAATTACAACATTGACAGCCTTGACGCTTTTGAATACAGCTTTGAGCCGTATATGAGCGATATTATTGAAATGAGGTGACAGGCAGATGATGATAGAAAAAATGCGGCAGGCGTTTCCCGAGGAAGAATTTCCCGGGGATAACGGCTTTTACAGCGGATATATGGACAGGTGGCAGGACATTTACGAGGGTCGCCCCAAATGGCGTGAGGTAAAGCGTGCGGGGCTGAACAGGGGCACTGTGCGGCAGATGAATATGCTGAACACGGCAAAGATACTGTGCGACGAGTTTTCACACAAGTGCTTTGCGGAGCAGGTGGACATAACCTGCGGCTCGGAGGTTTATGACACATTCATTCGTGATTTTTTATGCCGTGAGGGCTTCTGGAAGAACATTCCACGGCTTCTCTCTTCGGCATTTGCTCAGGGCGGCTGTGTTCTGAGAGAATACATAGAACGGGGCAGGGTGCGGCTCTCGTTTGTTGAGGGGCGGCAGTTTTATCCGCTGAAATGGGATAACAGGGACATTACCGAGGGCATTTTCGGCATGGTATCAGCCAAGGGCAAATATTATTACACGTTATTCGAGAAGCATTCCGTCAAG
>OGHC01000355.1_pt1 | contig 37267 bp, 36 predicted proteins | sample 1571381 | NCBI WGS metagenome assembly OGHC01 (sample SAMEA2581945, study PRJEB24529) | metagenome | biome: Human gut stool | place: China | collected 2011 | reverse complement strand
AAATACTTTTCCGTATAGTGTGACGCGATGTCAATAGCCTGCCTTTCCGCTTCACTCATCCGGCTCATAGCTTCGGCAGAGGCGTGAAATGCTTGTTCTACTAATTGTAATGTGTTGTCACTTAATCTTTCAGCTATATAGGGGATGAGCAATATGCCGAGTACGGGATGCTCTGTCAATACAATTATAATTTGTCCATCAGATGTTTTCTCTTTCATTCTCTTTAGGCTTTGACTGACAAAGATACGGGAAAATCCTTAATTTTGCAGTATGATAGAAGAAAATAGACGAGTATTGTTGGGTATGAGCGGTGGCACGGATAGTTCTGTTGCTGCCATGCGACTACTGGAGGCCGGTTATGAAGTAACCGGAATTACTTTCCGTTTCTATGAGTTGAACGACTCGACAGAATATCTGGAGGATGCACGTAGTTTGGCGAAGCGTTTGGGTATTCGTCATATCACGTATGATGCCCGTGATGTTTTTCGTAAGCAAATCATAGAATACTTTGTACAGGAATATATGGAAGGTCGTACTCCGGTCCCTTGTACACTCTGTAATAACTATCTGAAGTGGCCTTTGCTTGCTAAAGTTGCCGATGAAATGGGCGTTTTTTATATAGCGACCGGACATTATGTTCAGAAAGCAAAGTTGGAAGATACCTATTATATAACCTATGCCGTTGATCCGGACAAGGACCAGTCTTTTTTTCTATGGGGGCTGAAGCAAGATATACTTCGGCGGATACTGTTGCCGATGGGGAATATTACAAAAGTTGAGGCTCGTGTTTGGGCTTCCGAACGTGGTTTCCAAAAAGTAGCGACAAAAAAAGATAGTATAGGAGTCTGTTTCTGTCCGATGGACTATCGGAACTTCCTAAAAGAATGGTTGGTCCGAAATGGTCAGTTGCGGTCCGAAAATGTCAGCCATTGGTCTGAAAATGTCAGCTGTTGGTCCGAAATGGTCCGACGGGGAAGATTCGTCGATGAAAAGGGGGATTTTATGGGTTGGCATGAAGGGTATCCTTTCTACACCATCGGTCAGAGACGTGGTTTGGGCATTCATCTGAATCGTCCTGTTTTTGTAAAAGAGATATATCCCGAAAAGAACGAAGTTGTGTTGTCTTCTCTTTCTGCTTTGGAAAAAACAGAAATGCAGCTGAAAGATTGGAATCTTGTAAATCCCCAAAAGATTCTGGGCTACAATGATGTCATCGTGAAAATACGATATCGTAAGCAAGAAAACCATTGCACGGTCACTGTTACACCGGATAATTTACTTCATGTACAACTTCATGAGCCCTTAACTGCAATTGCGGCAGGACAAGCTGCTGCGTTTTATAGAGATGGTTTACTGTTGGGAGGAGGGATAATAGTGAATGCCCGCTAATTTCGTAGGAAAGATGATGTGTATGACACCCGGGTGTCAGGCATCCTGAGATCCGGGTGTCGGTATGCCTGAGATCCGGGTGTCGGGATGTACAACACCCGGGTGTCATGCGAGTGATTTATTATTGATTTAGCAATAGCATTGTTTCTATGTATTCCCGGGTATTACTTAATCTGGGAATTTTATGCTGTCCCCCCAATTTTCCTTTTTGGGCTAACCAGTCATGGAACAATCCCTGACGGGCAACGATCACCTCCAGCGGTTGCAATGCAATATCTTTCCAGCGTTTTGCTTCATAATCGGAATTAACCTCCTTCAGAGTCGCATCTAATATCGCTGCGAATTTCTCAACCGAATCAGGCATTTTGGCAAACTCAATCAGCCACTGGTGACGGCATTTGGCGTTTTCGTCCATAAATACCGGTGCGGCAGAATATTCGCTGACCTGTGCTCCGGTTTCCGCACAAGCCTTAGCCAGTCCCTTTTCAGCATTATCGACAATAAGCTCTTCACCGAATGCATTGATGAAATGCTTCGTTCTTCCTGTGATAACAAATTTATAAGGATTTTTGCTGGTGAATTTCACCGTGTCGCCAATCATATATCTCCATAAACCGCAAGAAGTAGAAATCACCATAGCATAATTCTTGCCTAATTCGACTTCCTCAAGACAATACGCCTGCGGATTTTCTTTTCCCACTTCCTCCAATGGAACAAACTCATAAAAGATTCCGTAATCAATCATCAACAGCATGGCAGGATCAGAGAGATCGTTTTGCGTGCCGAAGTATCCTTCGGAAGCGTTATACGTCTCTACATAATGCATATTCGGTGAATGTATCACCTGCTTGTATTGCTCACGGTAAGGTGTGAAAGCTACTCCGCCATGGAAAAATACTTCCAAATTCGGCCATACCTCTTCTAAAGTCTGTTTCCCGGTTTTTTCAAGAATTCGTTTGATAAGCACCAGCATCCAAGACGGAACACCGGAAAGGTTAGTTACATTTGCCGGAATCGTACTGTTGGCAATTGCTTCTATCTTTGTTTCCCATTCGCTCATCAATGCAATCTTTTTGCTTGGAACACGAATGAAATTAACAAGCGGATTTACATTTTGAATCAAGATGGCCGACAAATCTCCGACCAGACTGTGGTTGGAATTCAGATTCGGGCTGTGGCTGCCTCCCAGTATCAGTCCTTTCCCGGAGAAAAAATGACTGTCCGGATTGATACGGAAATAAAGGGCTACCGCATCTTTTCCTCCCCTGTAATGAATATCCTCCAATGCTTCCTTGCTGACAGGAAGAAATTTACTTTTGTCATTCGTCGTTCCGGATGATTTGGCAAACCAGCGTATCTCCGATGGCCAAAGCAGATTCTGTTCTCCAGCCCGTAAACGTTCCACGTATGGTTTTATTTCTTCGTATGTCTGAATGGGGAGACGTTTTCTGAAATCTTCATAGCTGCGGATGGAGGAGTAGTCGTACTTTTTCCCCCATTCAGTCTGGGAAGCCTGTTGCACTAAACGATTTAATACACGGTGTTGTATCTCGCTGGCTTCACTGGCATATAAATCTATTTGTTTTAAACGGGAGTCGAAAGTCTTGCTGATAATTTTTGTAATATTCATTTCTGCTTTAACATGATAATGTTTATTCGTGCAAAAGTAACCTTATTTATCTTTTTTTTCTATCTTTACGACGGAAATAATCGTTAAAATCTTCGAGTTTCACTAAATCTCCGAGTTTTTGACTAATAAATAAGACAATGAGAATTGGAATCTTAACCTCCGGTGGGGACTGTCCTGGTATTAATGCCACCATTCGTGGCGTGTGTAAGACTGCCATCAATTATTATGGGATGGAAGTGATAGGTATTCATAGTGGTTTTCAAGGGTTGTTGACTAAAGATGTGGAATCTTTTACGGATAAATCTCTCTCCGGGTTACTGAATCTTGGAGGAACCATGTTGGGTACTTCCCGCGAAAAGCCATTCAAAAAAGGAGGTGTTGTATCCGATGTGGACAAGCCTGCCCTGATTCTTCAGAATATTCGTGAAATGGGGCTGGATTGTGTTGTCTGTATTGGAGGAAACGGAACGCAAAAGACAGCTGCCAAATTTGCTGCGATGGGGGTGAATATTGTTTCTGTTCCTAAAACGATTGACAATGACATTTGGGGAACGGATATTTCTTTCGGGTTCGATTCGGCCGTAAGTATTGCTACCGATGCTATTGACCGCCTGCATTCTACTGCCAGTTCCCACAAAAGAGTGATGGTTATTGAAGTAATGGGGCATAAGGCAGGTTGGATTGCTTTATATTCCGGCATGGCAGGTGGAGGAGATGTGATTCTTGTTCCCGAAATTCCTTATAGTATTAAGAATATCGGCAATACGATTTTGGAGAGACTGAAAAAAGGAAAACCTTATTCTATCGTGGTGGTGGCCGAAGGGATTCAGACAGACGGCCGTAAGCGTGCCGCAGAATATATCGCTCAAGAGATTGAGTATGAGACAGGCATCGAAACCCGTGAAACGGTACTGGGGTATATTCAGCGTGGTGGTTCACCTACTCCTTTCGACCGTAATCTCTCTACGCGGATGGGTGGTCATGCAACAGAATTGATTGCCAATGGAGAATTCGGACGTATGGTAGCTTTGAAAGGAGATGGTATATCGTCTATTCCTCTCGCTGAAGTAGCCGGGAAATTAAAATTAGTTACAGAAGATCATGATCTGGTGATTCAAGGTCGTCGCATGGGAATTTGCTTTGGATAGCTTCATCGACTGTTGCCATGAATACAGGATCTTTTACCTTTTTGATTGCCATTTGGGCGGCGTTTTGTTGAGACTCTTTTTTGGAATATCCGGTTCCGGTTCCGGCAGGAAATCCTTCGATCCGTACCTCAGTCTGAAATACAGGATTACTGTCCCGGTCAAGGAATTGTTCGATTAGTTCAAAAGAGACTTCCATCTTGTTCTTTTGGCTCCACTCAATCAATTTGGATTTGAAGTTTACTTCTTTACGGGATAAAATGTCCAGATCAATGTAACGGTTGATGATTCGTTCCTCCATAAACTGCTTGCAGCGTTCATATCCTTGATCCAGATAGATAGCCCCGATAAATGCTTCGAAAGCATTTCCGTACATATAACTGTTGTGAGAAGACGAACGGGTGGAATACTTTATGAGTTTATCCAGTCCGATTTCTACGGCTAACTTGTTCAAGGTTTCCCGTTGTACGATCTTGGAACGCGTGTTTGTAAGAAATCCTTCCCGCTTTCCTTCAAAATGCTTGTAGACGATGTCGCCTACGATAGCGTCAAGGATGGCATCCCCCAGAAACTCCAGTCGCTCATTATTCAACGGACGCCCTTTTTCCGAACGGAGGGAGGTTGATTTATGCAGGAGAGCCTGCTCATAAAGCTGAATATTGCGTGGATAGAACCCGAGTATCCGGTAAAAACAAAGATAAGACTCTCTATCCTTGCGGAATAGGAGCCTTATCTTATCTATTTTGTTACGTAACACGATATTACTCAGCGTATTTCTTGAAGATAACGCACGCATTATGACCGCCAAATCCGAATGTATTGGACAAGGCAACATTAACTTCGCGTTTTTGTGCTTTATTGAACGTGAAATTAAGGTTATAGTCAATATTCTCGTCGTTGTCACCTTCTTCATGGTTGATAGTCGGAGGAACAATGCCGTTCTTGATGGCAAGAATACTTGCAATAGATTCTACCGCACCGGCAGCACCCAACAAGTGACCTGTCATTGATTTCGTTGAACTGATGTTCAATTCAAAGGCATGATCGCCGAATACTTCCTTGATTGCTTTTGCTTCTGAAATATCACCTACCGGAGTAGATGTACCATGTACATTAATATAGTCTACTTCTTTCGGATCCATTCCTGCATCTTCCAATGCATTCTTCATCACCAGTTTAGCTCCAAGACCCTCCGGATGAGAAGCAGTCAAGTGATGTGCATCTGCAGACATACCTACACCGGCAACTTCTGCATAAATTTTTGCACCGCGAGCTTTAGCGTGTTCCAGTTCTTCCAGAATCAGGCAACCGCCACCTTCGCCCATGATGAAGCCGTCACGGCTTGCGCTAAACGGACGTGAAGCTTTAGAAGCTTCGTCGTTGCGGGTTGACAATGCATGCATAGCGTTAAAACCGCCTACGCCTGCCGGGAAGATAGCTGCTTCCGAACCACCGGATACAATTACATTTGCTTTGCCCAGACGAATCAGATTGAAAGCATCTGCAATGGCATTGGTAGAAGTAGCGCATGCTGAACAAGTCGCATAGTTAGGACCGTGGAAACCATACATGATGGAAATCTGTCCGGCAGCAATATCCGAGATCATCTTGGGAATGAAGAACGGATTGAATTTCGGACCCATTTCCTGACGGGTATAGTAGTTGCCCACTTCCTCTTCAAATGTATGTATACCACCAATACCGGCACCAAAGATAACGCCGATTTTGTTTAAGTCTTCTTTTTCTATGTCAAGACCAGAATCTTCTACCGCTTCCTTGGCTACAACGATGGCATATTGAGTATACAAATCCATCTTTCTTGCTTCCTTGCGGTCGATGTATTTTGTTGCATCGAAGTTTTTCACCTCACATGCGAATTGGGTCTTGAATAGCGACGCATCAAAATGAGTAATAGGTCCTGCTCCACTAACCCCGTTCACAATGTTTTCCCAAAATTCAGGAACGCTGTTGCCAACGGGAGTAATGGCGCCAAGACCTGTTACTACCACTCTTTTTAATTCCATATTGATGAAATCGGATTACTTAGCGTGTTCTTCGATATAAGATACAGCATCACCTACAGTACCAATTTTTTCTGCTTGGTCATCAGGAATAGAGATACCGAATTCTTTTTCGAATTCCATGATAAGTTCTACAGTGTCAAGAGAATCAGCTCCCAGGTCGTTAGTGAAGCTAGCTTCGTTAGTAACTTCTGATTCTTCTACGCCTAATTTATCGACGATAATCGCTTTCACTCTTGATGCAATTTCAGACATAACTTTAAGTTTTTAATTAATAATTAGTTTTATTTCTTTAAATTTGCGGTGCAAAGGAATGAATATTTATCGTTTTGCGCAAATATTTGACTAAATAAATGCAAAGTTTTGCACATTTTTCACTGTTTTGTGCATTGAATTTGAGAGTTATGAAGAAAAACATCGCAATTTTTGCCTCCGGCTCCGGCTCTAATACAGAGAACATTATCCGGTATTTCCGAGAAAACGAAGCCATTCAGGTTTCGTTGGTGCTTTCGAATAGAAGTGATGCATACGTTTTGGAACGTGCACACCGTCTGGGAGTGCCTTGTAACGTGTTTCCAAAGGAAGATTGGATGGCTGGAGATGAGATTCTGGCTGTTTTGCAGGAATATCACATTGATTTTGTGGTGTTGGCGGGTTTCTTGGTCCGGGTTCCGGATTTACTTTTGCATGCTTATCCCAATAAAATTATAAATATACATCCGGCTCTTCTGCCTAAGTTTGGAGGAAAGGGGATGTATGGCGACCGTGTTCATGAAGCGGTGGTGGCTGCGGGCGAAAAAGAAAGCGGCATTACTATACATTATATAAATGAACGTTATGATGAAGGAAACATTGTTTTTCAAGCCGCTTGTCCGGTACTTCCGACCGACTCACCTGAGGATGTAGCCAAAAAGGTACATGCTTTGGAGTATGAACATTTCCCCCGTATTATAGAGAGAGTATTGTGTGGAGAATAAGACGTAGGAGATGGTACGCCTTATTCTTTATATTTAATTATATAAGCCTGCTCTTCTCTTCTTAATGGATAGTCTCCACGTAAGGTTTCGAATAGCTCTGGTTGATTTTTTAACCGGTCGCTGTCTTCAGCCGGATTATATATTTGGAGAAGTGCATTTTCGTAGTTTTCTGCATGGATGACAGGAGAATTCGGTACCGGTGCATGAATCTCATAATTCCTCTCTATCCGGAAGAATCTGCAGATAGCATCTAAAGACATACGTGTTGCATTTGCTTTCCCGTCGGCAGAATATCCGGCAATGTGTGGAGTGCCTATGATGACCTTTCTGAGCAGTTCGAGATTGATTTCCGGTTCGTGTTCCCATACATCAATGATGGCATCCGAAATCGATTTATTGTCCAATGCTTCCAGAAGAGCTCCCGTTTCAATGACTTCTCCCCGAGAGGTGTTGATGATGACGGGCTTGCGTTTTAGTGAGCGGAAGAAATTTGTATCTGCCAGATGAAAGGTTCTGTATTTTCCTTCTTTATATAAAGGTACGTGAAAGGTGATGATGTCGCACTCTTCAGCTATTTCATTTAAAGAGGTAAAGAAACGATTCCCTTCTTTCTCTTCCCGAGGCAGGTCGTTCAATAGGACCCGCATCCCAAAGCCTTTTGCTACTTTTGCTACCTTACTTCCTACATTCCCGACACCTATGATACCTATAGTCAGTCTCTCCAGTTTTTTGTTCTTCATCGCTTTCCATACCAGCAGCGAAGCTTGTACGTATTGCGCGACGGAAGCTGAGTTGCATCCCGGCGCATTAGTCCATTCTATGCCTGCTTGTTTGCAATATTCCGTGTCGATATGGTCGAAGCCAATCGTAGCTGTCGCTATGAACTTTACCCGGCTTCCTTCCAATAATTCACGGTTGCAGTGTGTACGGGTACGGATAATAAGCGCATCCGCATCCCGTACCAGTTCTGGTGTAAAATCCTTTCCGGGAGCGTAAACTGCTTCATCTGCTATACTCTGGACGGCCTCTTTTATATAAGGTATCTTGTTGTCTATAATGATTTTCATATACAATTTATCTTTGGTATCCACAAAGGTACTAAATAAAAAAGTAAGAAAGGGTTGCTTGTCTGAGAAATATTACATAGATTTGCCCTATTATAATATCTAATAGCTAGTTAAGATTATGACATTTAGTAACCTTTGCAACGAGATTTTTTGGAAATCGACTAATGATTACCATGTAACGGATAGTGTAGACGCTCAGATGAACAATCCTTACGAATTGAAGTCGATTGAGTATTATTTATATTTGAAAAATTGGATAGATGCCGTTCAGTGGCATTTCGAAGATATCATCCGTGATCCCCAGATTGATCCGGTGGCTGCTTTAACTTTGAAGAGAAGAATCGATAAGTCCAATCAGGATCGTACGGATCTGGTAGAGCTGATTGATAGTTACTTCCTTGACAAATACAAAGAGGTAATCCCCCTTGGCGATGCGACAATCAATACGGAAAGCCCGGCATGGGCTATAGACCGCTTGTCTATCCTTGCTTTGAAAATCTACCATATGCAGCAAGAGGTGGAACGTACGGATACCAGCGAAGAACATCGTACACAATGCCAGACCAAACTGAATGTTTTGTTAGAGCAACGCAAGGATCTTTCGTTGGCTATTGATCAGTTATTGGCTGACATCGAAGCCGGAAAGAAATATATGAAAGTATATAAACAGATGAAGATGTATAACGACCCGGCATTGAATCCGGTGCTTTATGCAAAGAAATAACGAATGGCGCGTATTCTCATTATCCGTTTTTCAGCTCTTGGTGATGTCGCAATGACAGTGCCCGTAATACATTCTCTGGCAGTACAATATCCCCAGCATGAGATAACTGTACTGAGCCGTTCCGTGTGGCAACCGCTTTTTCAGGAATTGCCGGAGAATGTAAGTTTTGTAGGAGCAGATCTGACAGGCAAGCATAAAGGCTTTTGGGGATTGAACAGCCTTTACTCGGAGTTGAAAGCAATGCAGTTTGACTATGTGGCGGACTTTCATCATGTGCTCCGTTCCAGATATTTATGTTTGCGTTTTTGGCTTGCTAATGTACCGGTGGCTTCTATCTGTAAAGGGCGGGCTGGTAAACAGAAACTGGTTCGCCGCCACCATAAGGTGATGGAGAACCAGAAAAGTTCCTTTCGCCGTTATGCGGATGTGTTGGAAAAGCTGGGACTTCCGGTTCTGCTAAACTTTTCTTCTATTTATGGTGAAGGAAAAGGGAACTTTGCAGAGATAGAGCCTGTAACTGGTCCAAAAGGGAGCCAAAAATGGATTGGCATTGCTCCTTTTGCCAAACATACCGGCAAGATTTATCCGTTGGAACTGCAGGAGCAGGTCGTTGCCCATTTTGCGGCAGATCCTGCGGTGAAGGTTTTTCTGTTCGGAGGAGGCAAGAAAGAGCAGGAAGTGTTTGATACCTGGATAGCCAAATATCCCTCCATCGTATCTATGATAGGTAAGTTGAATATGTGCACCGAGTTAAATCTGATGAGCCATTTGGATGTAATGCTCTCAATGGACTCTGCCAATATGCATCTGGCGTCGTTGGTCAATATACCTGTCGTCTCTATTTGGGGGGCTACTCATCCATATGCCGGGTTTATGGGGTGGAAACAGTTACCCATCAATACGGTACAGCTGGATTTGCCTTGCCGGCCTTGTTCGGTTTACGGGCAGAAGCCTTGTTGGAGGAGAGATTATGCTTGTCTGAAAAATATTACTCCTGAACAGGTGATAGAAAAAATAGAGGCGATTGTAGGTTGATTATAAAAAACTTTGTATGTATGAAGGAATATGATTATTTGGTGGTTGGCGCAGGATTATTCGCTGCTGTGTTTGTCCGGCAGGCGATTGAGGCAGGAAAGCGTTGTCTTGTAATTGATAAACGTAGTCATATAGGTGGGAATATCTATTGCGAGAATGTGGATGGTATTCATGTGCATCAATATGGAGCTCATATATTTCATACAGACAATAAGCAGGTCTGGGATTATGTAAACCGTTTTGTTTCCTTTAATCGCTATACAAACTCTCCATTAGCAAATTATAAAGGTAAATTATATAATCTGCCTTTTAATATGAATACCTTTAATAAGTTATGGGGCGTTAATACTCCTCAAGAGGCAAAAGCTAAGATTGAAGAGCAGCGTAAAGAGTACGCATATATAAAGTCTCCGGCCAATCTGGAAGAGCAAGCTTTGACGCTTTGTGGAAAAGATATTTATCAGAAATTGATAAAAGGTTATACAGAAAAACAATGGGGACGTTCAGCAACGGAACTTCCTGCTTTTATCATCAAGAGGCTTCCTTTTCGTTTTACTTATGATAATAATTACTTCAATGATGAGTATCAGGGAATTCCCAAAGGAGGATATAATGAGCTGATACACAAGTTGCTTGAGAAGGCCGAAGTACGTTTGAATACGAATTATTTTTCCGCGCGTGAAGAGCTGGATGCATTGGCAGATAAAGTCTTATTTACCGGTTGTATAGATGAATTTTACGATTATCGTTTTGGGCGTTTGGAGTATCGTAGTCTTTGTTTTGAACATGAACGTCTTGAAATAGATAATTATCAGGGTAATGCTGTTGTAAATTATTGTGAAAGGGAGATTCCTTATACTCGTATTATTGAGCACAAACATTTTGAGTTTGGTACACAACCTTGTACAGTGATTACCCGTGAATATCCTGCGGCTTTTACTGCTGAAAACGAACCCTATTATCCAGTGAATGATGATACTAATATGACGCTTTTAAAGAAGTATAAAGATTTGGCGAATACTACGGTGAATGTTTTGTTTGGTGGGCGTTTGGCCCAATATGCTTATTTTGATATGGATGATACGGTGGAGGCTGCATTGAACCTGGCTAAAAATGAACTAAAAAAAGAATTATGATTTGCTATTTATCAAGGAACTATAAGGGTGTTAATAATGCTGCCAACAAGGCTAAAACCGATATTGAATATATCATGGAGCAGTGCGGCTATCGTAATGTCGGGCTTAAGCAGACCCGTTATACAAATGCTGTCATAGCTTTTATTTTGACGCTGTCGGGTGTGTTGAAGAGCGTATTCTGTTTACATAAAGGTGATGTGTTGATACTGCAATATCCGTTAAAGAAATACTATACATTTGTTTGCTGTATGGCGCATCTGCGTGGTTGTAAGATAATTACTTTAATTCATGATTTGGACAGTTTTCGTCGCCGTCGCTTGACTATACCTCACGAAATATCAAGATTGAACCATTCGGACAGCATTATTGTGCACAGTGAACGGATGAAGAATTGGTTGCATGAGAATGGTATAAAGGCAAATCTGGAAGTTCTTGGGGTCTTTGATTATTTGTCAGATAGGCAGTCTTCAGGGAAGAATTTAGCAGCTTCTCATCCTCGTGTTTTGTTTGTTGGAGCGTTATCTACTTTTCATAGTGATTTTTTATATAAATTGGGACGTTCTCCACGTTCGTTCGATATGGTACTTTATGGCAATGGCTTTGAACCTGATAAGTTTGAGGGGCAAGTAGATCATAAGGGATATACTCGGTCGGATGATCTTATTGCCACAGCCGAAGGGGAATATGGATTGGTGTGGTATGGTTCCTCCCTAGAGGGGGGTGTCGGTCCGGAAGGAGAATATCTTCAGTATAATGCTCCACATAAATTATCTCTCTATATTCGGTGCGGACTTCCCGTTATCATTTGGAAAAAAGCAGCTTTGGCTTCATTTGTAGAGGAAAATGGTATCGGTATTTGTGTCTCTTCTTTATTAGATCTGGATGCTATCATCACTCAGATGACAAAAGAGTCTTATAATGCTTTGAGAATGAATGTTGCTAAAGTGAATGAACGTATTTCTCAAGGATATTATTGCAAAGAAGCCATTCAGAAAGCTTATGCCAAATTATCTCCGGAAATAAAATGAGATTATTTCAGCCGGAATGTAATAAGATTTAGTTATCTTTGCGGTGTGTTTCTTTTGTAATGCTTGCACGAGGCTAGGCACGATTATTTATATTAATTGATAATGTATGAATATATTGGTAACTCACAAGGCGGTGGATGTGGCAACTTATAAGATGTTGGGTGAATTGTCAAAGAATGAGTCTTATACAATTTATTTAACGGTTCCTTCCGCTTCTGAAGCTGCAAAAGTAGAGGGAAAATGTATCCCTTTGCCAATTTCTCCTATTACATCTAAATTTTCCTGGAAAGTCATTAAGACGCTTCGCAGATATGTAAAGCAATATGATATAGATTTGATTTTCTCACCGAGCACATCCGGACTATCCAATGCTTTGATTGCGACAATAGGCACTTCCGTCAAGAATGTAGGTTATCGGGGTACTCAGGCTAAGGTGAAAAAACTTGATCCTACCTATTATATGGGAATATTAAATCCTCGTGTTGATCATATCGTATGTGAGACTGCGGATATACAAGAATATCTTACGAGGTACATTGATAAGGATAAACTGTCTGTCAGCGTGAAGCCGTTTGATATAGACTGGGTGGCTGATGCCTGTGCGAATCCTAAGCAGGCGGAAGGAGTGCCCGATAATGCTTTTAAATGCATTTATATCGGTACAACCAAAGGTCGTCCGTTTAAAGGGCTCACTTATCTGATAAAAGCTTTTCAGATATTGAATGCTCCGGAGGCCCATCTTGTTGTTATCGGTGATTATGATAATAGTGATTACGAGCTGGCGCAGCAAGGGGTGGGAGCAGAACGTATTCATTTCTTATGGAATCGCGAAGATGCGATTTCTTTTCTGCCTAAACAGGATTTATTTATCCTACCGGCTCTGCGTGACGCCTCTCCTCGTGTTGTCCGAGAAGCAATGGCATGCGGAGTACCGTGCATTGTCACTGATATACCCGGTGCTCGCGATTTAATAGTAGACAATGAATCAGGTATCTTGGTTCCTTCGAGTTCTGCAGAGAAAATAGCTGAAGCCATGCGCTCATTGATGGATGATCGTACAAAATTGCAGAAACTGGCTAAGGCATCCCGTGAGCGTATTATTAATGAATTTAGCGTAGAAGCTTATGTATCTTATTTCGATAAGCTTTTTGCCAGTCTGTCATAAATGTTGCACTATAAATGATAAAAACATATGCAATCGCGTAAAATCTTATGGTTGTTCATTGGTTGTCTTTTCTTTAAGTTCATATTGTTTGACTTGGACTGGAGCCTGAATACCACATTCTCATCATTTTCTTTTCCGCAAACCTACTTGACGAAGTTTCTGCTGGCTTCCCTGTTGGCAGTTCCGTTTCTTTATATACGCTCCAGATGGTATCTGATTACAGTCGGTACATTGATTGACCTTCTGTTAATTGTTAATCTGATGTATTTCCGTACATATTATACTTCTATTCCTTGGGACAGCTATTTCCTTGTCGGCAATCTTTCCGACTTTACTGCAAGTGTTTTTGATTCTCTGCGTTGGTCAGATCTGGGTTTTCCGCTATTGACGGTGCTGTTCCTTGTCTTAACCCGCAAACAAAACCTAAAGGTTACTCTTAAGGAACAGAGAAGAAAAAGCTTGAGACTGTTGGCGGGATGTATCTGCGTTCCATTGCTGGCTCTTGGCGGAATTATAGCTTATTATGGCGGGTACAAAAAAACTTATGAAGCACTTTTGACTGATTATCAGACATGCGGGACTCCCATATACACTATTTTTGGTTCTCTTTATTATGAACATGTACAAGATAAAATAGAGTACACCCCACAGATAAAGAAAGAAATTGAAGATTGGTTGAGTAAACATCCCCGACGGCAGCCACTTCCCTTTCAGATAGAAGCACGCGATAATTGTATTATTATTTTGGCGGAATCTTTTGAGAGTTGGGTGCTTGAGAAAAGTGTGGAAGGAAAAGAAATCACTCCTAATCTGAATCGCATGCTGAAAGAAGAGAATGTATTATATGCTCCTTACGTCCAGACACAGGTCAAAGGAAGTCGTTCCATTGATGGGCAATTACTGTTGCATACCGGTCTTCTACCCATAAACTATGGTGCTTATAGTGCTCGCTTTCCTCATCATACTTATTATAGTATAGATAAAGCTTTTAAAGAAAAATATGAAGGAGGCGGAACCTGCTGCATGACGGTAGATAAGAAAGTTGTATGGAATGTTGCCATTGTTGCACAAGACTTTGGTTACGATAAACTTTTGGACAAGCCCTATTTTGTACTGGATGAAAAGACGGGACCACGTCATCGTTTGGGAGATGTCTCTTTTCTTAGACAGTGCGGAGAAAAGCTAGCTACGGAAGAATTGTTCCCGACCGGTGGTCACACGTTGGTGCAGTGTGTTACCTACTCAGGCCATTCCCCGTTTATTATTCCGGAAGAAAGCAAACGGATAAGTTTTTCGGATAAGCTGCCGGAACGATTAAGGAATTATATGGTTGTGGCCAACTATACAGATTATGCAATAGGTCAATTTATAACTTTTTTGCGTTCTCAGAAGAAATTTGAGAACACGATGATTGTAATAACCGGTGATCATGAAGGATTTGGTTTGACCAGAAAACCACTTTATGAGCATGCTTTAGGAAAAGATATTATATCCCCTGAGCGTTTCACACCACTGATTGTATTAAATTCCCCAGTACATTTACGTTACGAGAAAGTCATGGGACAAGTCGATTTGTATCCTACTTTGCTGGATTTGCTTGGGGCAGATGATTATCCATGGAGAGGGTTGGGAGAGAGTATACTGTCTTCGGGGAAGAAAGCTTTTGCTATTTCTCCCCAAATGGAAATCATAGGTGATACAGTCGGTGTTTCTACGGCAGAGATTCAACATGCAAAGGATGCATGGAGAGTTTCAGATTTAATTATAAGTTGTGATTACTTTGCTCATGGTAGAACAGGAGATAAAAAATAAAAGATGAGGTATGAAAATAGTAGTGAATCCTACATACGAGCATTTGCGCAAGTTTATAGAGAGTGTTCCTGATACTTTTGAACGGGAAGGACGGATCATCTACTCCGGAAGGAATCTGATAAAAGTGATGGAAGTCGACGGGATAGAGATAAATGTGAAACGCTATGGAATTCCGGCTTTGGCTAACCGTATCGTCTATTCTTTTTTTCGTACTCCAAAGGGGAAACGTGCTTTTGAATATCCTCAAATGCTGCTTCAGAAAGGTGTTGAAACACCGGCTCCAATTGCTTATATTGAAGAACGGAAATGCGGGTTGATAAATTACTCTTACTTTATTAGTATGCAGTCACCCTATCAACGGAATTTCTATGAATTTGGAAATGCAGATGTCGAACGTTGTAAAGATCTCATTATAGCATTTGCACAATACACGGCCAATTTACATCAGGCGGGTATTATGCATCGCGATTACTCACCGGGTAACATCCTGTTTGATCAGATCGACGGAGAATACCATTTTATGTTGGTCGATATTAATAGAATGACTTTTGGAGAGATCAGTGTCGATATGGGTTGCGCTAATTTTGCCCGATTGTGGGGACAGAAAGCTTTTTTCGAAATGCTTGCCAAAGAATATGCGAAAGCCCGTCATGCTGACGAAGCTCATTGTGTGGAACGTGTTTTGGCATGTCGGAAGAAATTCTGGACTTATTTTGCGAAGAAACACATGGTAAAATATAAATTGGAACTATAGAATTATGCGTATTGTTCTGTTTTGTGAAAACAAATATGCTATTGATATATTGTATCCCATTTATCAGGAAGCATTGAAATCAGAAGATAACCAACTGTTGTGGTATATTCATCTTCCGAAGATTCCGGTATTCCCTTTGCAGAAAGAAGTTACCTATACGCATTCTATACAGGAAGTTTATGATTTCTCTCCGGAAGCAATATTTGTTCCGGGCAATATTGTTCCATATTATTTGCCTGGAGTGAAGGTGCAGGTGTTTCACGGATATGCTGCAGAGAAGAAAGATCATTGGGTGATCCGTCGGTATTTTGATACCTATTTTACGCAAGGTCCTTTCTTTACTAAGAAGTTTAAAGAACTGGCGGTAAAGTATGGTGATTTTGAAGTGGTGGAGACAGGATGGCCCAAACAGGATTGGATTAAAACCCATTGGCATGATTTTGATCAGGAACGGGAGAAGCTATTGAGAGAGCATGGTAAAAAGCAGATAGTGTTGTATGCACCGACGTTTTCACCATCTTTAACATCTCTTCCTGCATTAAAAGAAGCTTTGTTGCATTTAGTAAAGATGAGGGATATTGTATTGCTTCTGAAATTTCATCCGTTGACACGGAAGGAATGGATTGATGAATACAAGCAACTGGCTGAACAAGAAGAACATATTGTATGGGTGGATGGTTTTAACGTCACGAAGTATCAGTTGATGTCAGATGTGATGATAAGTGACACCTCTTCCACCGTTTATGAATTTCTTCTTCTAGGACGACCGGTCATTACCTATCGTACTATTGCAAAAGATATTTATTGGACTGATATAACCGATGTCACTCAGTTGATGGAAGCGTTTGAAAGAGCACAATATAATGAAGAAGACATCGCCAAACGTCGTTGGATTGTAGATAATTACGATCCTTATTTGGATGGGAAAGTTTGCAGGCGAATGCTGGATGCAGTAGCCGATTATATTCATCGTCATGGAGTACCCGAAAAGCGTAAGCTTAACTTGTGGCGGAAGTATACAAGCATTAAGAAATTTGGGAGAATAAAGAAGAGGTGAGAGAATAAATGTTGAATTTTAATTGAGCGAAATATGAAGTCATATGTTTTTCCTGGAAATATAGAAGACTCGATCCTCCAAATAGGAGGGAAGCCTTTTCCTTATATGCGCACAGCGCAATTCTCTGAGCTTGTGAAAGACTCGGAGAGAATGTTGTTGCATTTGATAAACTGTCCGGAGGGACGTGTGATATTTTATACGGCCTCAGGAACGGGAGCGATGGATGCTGTGGTGGCTAATTATGTCTCTCAATGTGAGAAAGCTTTTATTCTGGTAGGCGGCTCGTTCGGACACCGTTGGAAGAATCTTTGTGATTATTATCACTGTCCGAACGAAATATTTGAGGTTCCTTTTGCCCGTGATATAGACTATGTGCAATTGGAAGAGCGGGTACGTGCATCTCGTCCTGATGTCTTTTTATGTCAACATCACGAGACCTCTACCGGACAACTTTATGATATGGAGAAGATTTCTGCTATCTGTAAGAAGTATGAGGTATCTTTGGTGGTAGATGCCATCAGTTCTTTCTTATCTGATACCTTGGATATGTCCGGTTGGGGGATTGATATCTGTATCACAAGCAGTCAGAAAGGTTTGAACATAGCTCCGGGATTGTCATTCTTGTTTCTTTCTCCCCGAGTGCTTCAGACAGTTTTCTCGCATAAATCTTATTATTTTGATTTTGAAGAGAATCTGAAGAATTTAGAACGTGGTCAAACTCCTTATAGTCCTGCTACTACCTTATTTCTTCAGTTACATGCACGTTTGCAGAGCGATATGAAGATAGGTGTGGACAATATCATTGCATCCGTACGGGCGAAAGCTCTTTATTTTCGTGAATTATGTAAACAGAATAATTGGGAAGTACCGGCCGAGGTTCCTTCAAATTGCATAACAGGATTCTTTGTTCGGAGAAATGGTGATATTCTTTTTAAGGAATTGCTGAAACAGGAGATTTTTATTATGCCCGGTGGAACTCCGAACTATTTCCGTGTGTCCCATCTGGGTGTTCAGACTAATGAAGATCTGGATGATTTGGCAAGGAGAATTAAAGAAATAGAAAACCGATAAATCTATATAGTTATGAAAGAAAAGAAAGTTAGAGTATTTACATCCGGCAGTTTTGACTTGTTCCATATTGGTCATTTGAATATCTTGGAGAAGTCAGCCTTATTGGGTGATGAATTGATAGTAGGGGTAAGTACGGATGAACTGATACAACACTATAAAGGAATGCCGCCGATTATTCCTTTTGAGCAACGTATGCGGATTGTTTCCTCTATCAAATGCGTGACGAAAGTGGTGAAGCAGGTGAAATTGACAGAGATTGCTCAATTAGAGAGAGAAAATATTGATATTGTAACTATAGGAGATGATTGGAAAGACAAATATTTGGAAGGATTGGAATGGATAAAGCAGCAACCCGGGAAGAGAGTAGTATATTTTCCGTATACTCCCGGTGTTAGTACAACGGGTATTAAGAAGAGGATTATAGAGAGTACAAATGAGATTATTGCGGCTGCGCTGCAACGGGAGGCTGAGTTGGATTATAACTGGCCGGAAGATGAAAAAAAGTAATGAAAGTAGAATTTAAATCTTATTGAAATGTTAGTCTCATTATTAATATCCACATATAATTGGAAAGAGGCCCTGTCTCTTTGTCTTTATAGTGCTTTTGCGCAAACAGTGAAACCTGCTGAGATACTGATTGCAGACGATGGCTCGCGTGAGGACACACGACAGTTGATTGATGAAATGCGTGCAAAAACAGATATTCCTATTGTGCACGTGTGGCATGAGGATAAGGGCTTTCGTCTTTCAGCGATTCGTAATCGTTCCATAGAAAAGGCGAAGGGAGATTATATTATCCAGATTGATGGAGATATAATCTTGGACAGGCATTTTATTGCGGACCATTTAGAGTTGGCCGAGAAAGGATATTTTGTTTGTGGTAGTCGTGTGCTTTTGGGAAAGATGTCTACAACTCGTCTTTTAAAAGGAATTGAGAAATATCCGGCTCTTCTAAAACAGAATCTTAGGTTTGTGTTAAACGCTTTTCGTTCTCGAATACTTCGACGTTATTTGTCTAATCGGTATGCAAAACATACTATGTTGCGGATAAGAGGTTGTAATATGGCATTTTGGAAAGAAGATTTATTTCGTGTAAACGGATATAATGAATCTTTGGAGATGTGGGGACAGGAAGATGTGGAAATTTCATATCGATTGATTCATGCTGGCATTCAAAAGAAACAATTGAAGATGGGGGGGGTGCAATTTCACCTTTATCATAATTTTGCTTCTAGAGAAAATTTAGAATATCATGAACAAGTTCTGAAAAAGGTTATCGAGGAAAAAACTGTATGGTGTGAAAATGGAATAGTGAAGGATGAGCAAACCGCTAAGCTGTCATGAAAGCAAAGGTTGTATTTGTTGTCACAGGATATGGAGAAAAAGTGAATGGTGGCGTTGAACAGCATTGTAAAATGCTGGCGGAACGACTCGTTACGGACTATGATGTTGAAGTCTTGTCGACATGTGTGCAAAATTATGTCAAAGGAGAAAATGAAATACCTGCTGGAGACGAATGGATAAATGGGGTGCTTGTGCGGCGGTTTATGGCGGAACCTATTCATCCGGAGCTACATCGTTTTTATGTACGTAAGTCCAAATGGATCCGGAAATTTAGAAAGATACTTTATCAATTGAATATTTTACGCTTTATAGCTGATGTATATCCTATTTGGCGACAGATGAATGAGATAGAACAGCGAGTGATGCAAAGTTATATGTTTTACTCCCCTCGTTTAATAGCCCATATACAAAAGTGCAAAAATGAGTATAAGGCGATTATTCCTATAAATATATCTTATCCCTTAGCTTATTATACGTCATTGTGTGCTCCGGATAAAACGATTTTGGTTCCTACTATGCATTATGAAAGTTCTACATTTCGAGCTATTTATACTGAGGTGTTTACGAGTGTGGCCTATATTGGATTTAATACAGTTTCAGAACAACGCCTTGCAGAAAATATCTTTGGTAGGAGAATGTCCCCTCATGGACTTATAAGTGTTGGCATTAATGTGGTTGCAGATGCTGATTGGGTTGATGTTAAAAGAAAATATAATTTGCCCGAAGAATATTTGCTTTATGTTGGCAGGATAGATAAAGGTAAATTGAACCATATTGTTCAATATTTCCTTCATTATAAAGCAAGATACGTGAATTCTAAACTTAAATTTGTATTAGTTGGTGGATTATTCTCTGCACCAGTTTCACATTCAGACTTGATTTATACAGGATTTGTTAGTGAAAATGAGAAATATGCAATCATTCGTCATGCAAAGATTATGGTAAATCCTTCAAAATTTGAAAGTTTATCGTTAATTCTTTTAGAGGGAATGCAACTTGGTAAACCAATGTTGGTGAATGGAAAATGCGAAGTTTTGAAAGAACATTGTAGTAAGAGTGAAAAGGCGGCTCTTGCCTATTGGAATAAGAATGATTTTATATCTAAATTGGCAAGTTTGGAGACCTCAAGTGAGCTTTGTAGGGAGATGGGAAAGAAAGGGAAGGTATATGTGGAAACATATTATTCGTGGAGTGTAATAATGGAGCGGTTAAAAAAGGCAATCGAATCAGTATAAGTAGGCTGTTGAAATGATGGAAAAAAAGGATATAGTTGTAGTTATTCCTATTTATAAGGCTACTTTAACAAAGTATGAGGAAATGTCTCTAAATCAGTGTGTGAAGGTTTTGGCAGATTATCCTTTGGTGGTAGTTAAGCCGGTAAGCTTAGATATTAATGCTTTATTGTTGCGGTATTCGCTGCTGAAAGTTGAAAACTTTTCTAACAGTTGTTTCGCAGATTTGAGGGCTTATAATAAATTGGTTCTTGAAGAGGATTTTTATCAGAGGTTTGCCAATTATCAGTATATGCTTATCTTTCAGTTGGATGCGTATGTGTTTCGTGATGAATTATTGGATTGGGCGAGACAAGGGTATGATTATATCGGTGCTCCGTGGTTACCGGAACAAATGGAAGGTAAAATGGGAAATAGTAAATGTATTTTGTTGAAGCGCTTTTTTTATAGATTGATAAACAGCCCGAAGTTGAGACGATGGAAGTATTTTACATACGAAGTGGGAAACGGTGGCTTTTCATTGAGGAATGTAGCTAAGATGACAGCAATTACTCATAAATATAAAGACAAAATAGCTCAATGGTTGGACGATGAAAAGCCTTTCTATCCGGAGGATGTTTTGCTTTTTGTTGAAATTAGGAAGAAACAGTATCGTTTGCGAACTCCTCGTTATGACAAAGCATTGCAATTTTCAATGGAAGTGGGAGCGGAATGGGCATTTGATTATAACAAACGGCAATTACCTTTTGGCTGTCATGCTTGGTATCATAAGGAGTATTATTCATTTTGGTCTCATTTGATAGAAGAAAAATGATGTTTTTTGTAATGAGTTTGCTGTAATAGCTATGGAATATATGCTATAGTATTTTTATATAATTAGTAATCAAGGATATGGTATCAATTATTATTTGTTCTGTCTCACCTCATCTTTTAAAGGAGTTGCAACAAAATATTGCACAAACTATAGGGATAGAATATGAAATTATTGCAATTGATAATCGTGAACAACATTGGCCTATAGCAAAAGTGTATAATTATGCAGCGCAGCAGGCAAAGTATCCATATTTGTTTTTTGTGCACGAAGATATTAGACTACTGTCTGATAAATGGGGAAAGCTTATGATTTCTAAATTGGCAGAACCGGATTGTGGGGTTGTAGGTTTTGTTGGGGACAAAGCTAGGTTTTCGTGTTGTAGTGGTTGGTATCAGTATTGTGATATGAGTAAAATTAGCTATTTCTATCAGAGAATAAAAGGAGGAAAAACCCTGTTCTTGGTAGAGAATGCTGATCTGAATCAGCCTTTTCAAGAGGTCATAACATTAGATGGTTTGGGATTCTTTGTGAGAAAGGAAATTTGGAAAAAATATCCATTTGATGAGAATTTATTAACCGGATTTCATTGTTATGATATTGACTTCTCACTACAGATAGCATCTGCAAATTATAAGAATTATGTGTGTTGCTCTAATCAAATGTTGATAGAACATTTCTCGCAGGGAAACTTTAGTGATGCAAGTTGGTTCTCCACAACTTTACGTTTACATGAAAAATGGAAATCTCTATTGCCGATGAAGACTTCCGATCTTAATATCTCAGACAAAAAGATCCGTAAATGTGAAGAATTGGCATCTTATGATTTTTTTAAGCAGATATTAAAGTCTAGTTGTGATATTTTACTTAAAAGAAAGGTTCTTAAGATGTTTTTGTGGCGTCCTTTCTCATGGAAGCATTTGAAAAATAGTATTTCCGCCATTATAAAATATCTGAGATATGCGTAAATTTATGGAACAGAAAAATGAAAGTAGCATCCCTTTGGTCACAGTTATTACTGCAACTTATAATTTAATTAAAAGTAAGAGGGAGAAATTTATTATTCAATGTTTGGAGAGCGTGCATAATCAGCATTACTCGAATATTGAGCATATCGTTATTGATGGGGCATCTGATGATGGAACTTTACCGTTGCTTAAGAAATATGAGAGCCTCGGTTGGATAAAATTGTTTTCCGAGCCAGATACGGGCATATATGATGCGATGAATAAGGGTATTTTAAAGGCTAATGGTAAGTATGTTAGTATTCTAAATTCAGATGATTTTTTTCACGATCCAGAAGGAATTGCAATCAGTGTTAGACTGTTGGAAGAGAATGATGCTGATTATTCTTATGCGGATGCCCGTGTTCTTAAGAAGTTGGGCAGGAAATTTCAATGGAAAGGAGATTTGTCAAAGTTACTTATTGGAGAGCATTATTGCCATCAGACCATGTTGGTTAAAACGAAAGTTTTAAGAGATATGGGTGGTTTTGATTTGTCTTATCGTGTTTCTGCAGATTCAGATTTGATGATTCGCCTTTATGCTCAGGGATATAAACATCAGTATGTTCCACATTGCTTTGTAACATATAGATATGGTGGATATTCTTTTCATTATGACGCTCAGTCCCGTAAGGATCATTCTACTTCTTTCTTTCATCATATAGGTTGTCATATAGGTTTGAGTGAAGACGATTGTTTTCAGCTTTGGCAACTGAAGTTTATTACCGAGCAAACGTATAAAGAACAGCTGGCGCTTGTTCATAAAGTACCGGAGGAGTTTGGGTACGAATACGTATATGCGGAACTGAGAAAACGTAATCCACTTGGTGGAAAACAACCGGAGAAAAAGAAGTACTATTTGTTTGGCTTTATCCTAGTTCTTCAAGTGCTCTATCAGAACAATACTTATAAGTATCGTTTATTTGGTATACTTAAGATTATGAATGTGACATGTTTTGGTGGAAAATGGAAATATAAATTGTTTGGTATTATTCCTATTCTGAAAATTAACTATTGCAGGTAAGATTGTTTTTTTGTAATTGGTATAATGGTTAATATCTTGTTTCTTTTGAGCCACAATTATGCCTGCTAATTATTATGTTGGAATGATATTAGAGCAAACTTAGATTATTACTGGATGATATGCTTGGATAACTATAATATTATCATCTTTTATATACTATCTAAATTAGAACATAGTTCTTTCTCTGCCATTTTGTTCATGAAAAATAGCGGACAAAAGATATTTATGTTTTTCAGAAACTTCCTTTTTTGTTTTGTAATCCCATTGTGTTATGTTACTTTTGTATTATACTAGTATTACTTTTGATCGTTTTTATAGAGATTATTGTTTTCTATTGTAAATAATAAAATTGCGGTATGTATAACAATTTAACAATGTCTCCAATAATATCAGTAGTTATTCCTTGTTATAAGCAAGCTATATACCTTCCTGATGCTTTAGATTCGTTATTGGAACAAACTTATAAGAGTTGGGAAGGAATTATTGTAAATGATGGCTCTCCTGATAATACGGAAGAGGTAGCTTTGGCTTATGTGGAGAAAGACTCTCGTTTTAAATATATAATAAAAACGAATGGAGGATTGTCTTCTGCTAGAAATAGCGGGATAAGTTATGCGCATGGTGAGTATATATTGCCTTTAGATGCGGATGATATTCTCGCCCCCACATATTTGGAAAAGGCTGTAAAAGTCTTTACTGATTTTCCTCAAACTGCTTTGGTCTATTGTCAAGGCTGTTTCTTTGGGGTGAGAGAAGGTGTTTGGGACTTGCATTATGAAAATTATCAAACCTTATTATTAGGAAATTCCATATTCTGTTCAGCATTATATAGAAAAGATGATTGTATTAGTATCGGTGGATATGATGAAGATATGAAACTTGGGTATGAAGATTGGGAGTTTTATATTCGTTTATTAAATGAATCTAGTGTGGTTTATCAAATACCTGAAGTCTTGTTTAGCTATCGTAAAAAGGAAATTTCAATGGTGACGGAGTGTGAAAAAAGGATAGCGGATGTTCATAATTATATTTTTGCTAAGAATATTGATAAGTATCAGGTTTATTTTGGCAGTGCAATAGATTCTTTGCGAAATTTGATATACTATAGAAGAAAAGTAGAGAAATATAAGAGGAAGTGGTATCGACGTTTATTTCTCTCTGTAAAAGCTTTATTTCATCGTTAATTAGTAGGTTATGAAGCGTGTTTTGTTCTTGATGGATAATTTAGAAGGAGGCGGAGCAGAGAAAGCATTAATAGAATTTTTGCGGTCAATAGATTATAGTAAATATGAAGTAACATTATGCCTGTCGTTTTATAGGGGTGTTTATTTGATGGATATTCCTGAAAAGATTAAGGTTATCAAATTGTTTAAAAGCGAAAGTTCTTTTATTTTTCGTAAGATTTTTAGATATTATAGGAAGCATCATAATCCGAAGTTGCTTTCTTTTTTTATGTTGTATAAAATTAGAAAGCAGTATGATGCTATAGTATCGTTTATGGAAGGCCGCCCTTTATTATTGCACAATTTCATTGTGAAAAGAGGAAAAAAGAATATTTCTTGGATTCATTGTGATTTATATAACTATCACTCTTCTGTTGGAAACTTTTATGAACCAGTGTCGGAAATCGAATGCTATAGAAAGATGGATAATCTTGTATTTGTATCTCATTTGGCGATGAAAAATTTTGGGAAAGTGTTCCCTCTATCAGTTCCAAAATCTTGTATTTACAATATTGTTGATTTTGATAGGATAAGAGAAATGGCTGAGCAGACCGCAATTACTAAAGAAAGATTTACTATAACGGCTATAGGGAGTCTACTTGCAGTGAAAGGATTCGACCGCTTAATATACATTGCAAAGCGACTAAAAGATGAAGGATATTCGTTTTGTATTCAGATTGTAGGAAAGGGAGATAAAGAACAAGAACTTTTGAATTTGAGAGAAAGATTGGGAGTTCAGGATAATGTTATTTTACATGGATTTAGGAGTAATCCTTATGTGTATTTAAAAAACTCAGATTTGTTCGTTAGTACTTCTTTGTCCGAAAGTCTTCCTTATGTCATTTGTGAGGCGATGGTTTTGGGAATTCCGATTGTGGCAACTAAAACTGCTGGTTCAATTGAGTTGCTGGATGATGGGCAATATGGGCTATTGGTAGAGCAAAATGAGGAGTCTATTTATAAAGGAATATGCAAAATGATCGAAGACGGACAAATGAGAAGTGAATATGGCGAAAAATCTAAAATGCGTGCTTTATATTTTGATAAGGAACAAACGATGATGCAATTCTATAATTTAATATAGCTAAAAGGGGTTGTTTTTTTGAATAATATACGTCTTTTATAAAAAATAAGGATGTTGTACAAGAGAATAAGTTGCATAAAAGATTGGTACATATTATACAAAATTTTTATATATAGAGAACTTAAAATAGGCATTTACTTTCGTAGGGGCACGCTCTTTCATTTAAAAAATAGATTTTGTTTTGGTTTTAAATCTACTTAGTTGTATCTTTGTAGCCAAATCAAAACTTAGCTATGGGATATTTATATGTTATTTTTACAATTTTATTTACTGTATACGGTCAAGTTATTCTGAAATGGAGAATTTCTGATTTAAATTGGTCATTAGATATGACTGGGGGGATTGGGAAAATGATCGTTTCTTATATGAAATTCTTATTTGATCCATTAATCTTTTCAGGATTTATAAGTGCATTTATTGCTTCCGTTTTTTGGATGTTAGCAATGACCAAATTTGAATTAACTTATGCTTATCCATTTATGGCACTTTCTCCTGCGCTTGTTTTTATAATTGGAATTTTTGTACTTGGAGAAACGTTTACTATTGGGAAAGTTCTTGGGTTGCTTGTGATAATGATAGGTATTATTATAACCGTGAAAGTGTAAGGATGAATAATTTTTTTTTATGTTGGAAAAACTTCTTAGTTAGAAAAGGTGTAGTAGTTAACTATCCTTTGGTGCTAGGTGTTTGGAGTCTCATCTTTGTGCTTTTAGCGTGGATTTTCTCAATTCGCTTTGAGACAAATGATGATGTTGTAATGTTGATGATTTCCTCTGGAGCATATTCTGGTACACCAGATTATCATTTGGTGTTTATTAATGTAATTTATGGACTCCTATTAAAGGCATTATATACCATTTTTCCCAATATGGAGTGGTATACAATATTGTTTGCCTTGCTTCATATTTTTAGTTTTTCTCTTATATTTTGGATTTATAGTAAAAGAATTATAACAGTATTTGGACAGCTTTTATTATTGTTACTATTGTTAGTGTTACAGGCTCGTTTTATTGTGGGCTTTCAATTCACAACTACTGCAGCAATTGTCGCTTGTGCAGGATTATCTTTGTATTTTGAACGGGGAAGGTCTCATAAGTATGTAGGATTGTTATTCTTTTTTGTAGCTAGCCTTATTCGATTTGAAGCGGCAATGCTTTGTCTGGGAGTTTATGCTCCTGTAATGATGTTTCCATTGAGTGGGAGAATACGTAATAAACGTCAGTTTTTATATACAGGTTTAGTTCTATCTGTTATTATAGTTTTGCCATTATTTGCTAAAATTGTAGATGATCAAGTCTATAAGCATGAACCTGAATGGAGGTATTATATGAATTATAATCAAATTCGTGGTTCATTGAATGATAATCCGAATTTTACTAAATTGTTTGAAGCTGATTCTGATTATTCCGTAGCAAATCTCAATGACTTGCAAAACTTGGCTAATTTTATAGCAGATCCCGCTATTTTGAAATTGCAAACGATTGTGGATGTAAAGCAGTCATTGGATATCAAACCTTTCTTTGATAAACTTCAGAATGTAGAAACATGGATATGCTCTTATATATATACAATTGTTTGTGTTTTACTTTTGGTATTATTATTACTGTCTGAGAGAATGGCTACCTATAGATGGGGAGGACTGTTATCAGGATTATTGTTTTTTATATTACTTTCGTGGGTATCTCTAAATGCAACGGTGAAAGAACGTGTGTTCCTTGCTGCTATTATTCCATTAATGTTGATCATTGTTTTGATTATAGCCTGTTACCAAAAGAAGATTTGGAAAATAATAGTTTCATCTATATTTTATTTGTTAACTTTGCATACAATTATTATGCAAACAGTTGATATGTATGCTGTTAAAAAGGAGCAAAGACAATTAGCTGTTAAACAGATTGATTTGATCCAACGTTATGCTGATTGTAATTTTACTCCATTAGGTGCTGGGTTTACTTTGGAAGGATTAAATCCATTTAGTGTTACGTCAGTCTTTAAATCATTAAATGTTAAAATGATTGGTAATGGTTGGATGACGCAAATTCCCCTGAATCATGGGATGATGGACTCGCATCTTGATTTGGTGGAGAAGCCTATCTTGATATTTATGGCTAAAGTTAGTCAGCCTGTGTTATATAATATACAATATTGTATAAATAAAAATTATCAGATAGAAACGACTTTAGATGTTGTTGCTGAAGATGAATTGTTTGAAATAGTTGTCATTAAAAAGAAAACGATATGAAAATAAGCATAGTATCTCCAATTTATAGAGCTGAGAATATCGTAGATGAACTGGTTCGACAAATTATTAAGAATGTAGAACCTTTAACGTCCGATTTTGAAATTGTATTGGTGAATGATGCTTCGCCTGATCATTCGTGGATGAAGATACGTGAGAATTGCAGTAGAGATTCGCGAGTAAAAGGTATAAATCTGAGCCGTAATTTTGGGCAACATTATGCGATAACAGCTGGGCTAAGTTATACATCAGGTGAGTGGGTTGTAGTGATGGACTGTGATTTGCAGGATCGTCCCGATGAGATCCCTAATTTATATACGAAAGCTTTAGAAGGTTGGGATATTGTTTATGCTCGAAGAGTGGAGCGGCAGGATGGTTTTTGGAAGAAAATGAGTTCCCGGGCTTTTCATCGAGTTTATTCATATTTGAGTGGTAGTAAGAGTGATCGAACAATTGCGAATTTTGGGATTTATAAGAAGAGGGTTATCCAAGAATACAATAAGATGACTGAAAAAGCTCGTTCTTTTCCTTCTTTGATCGCTTATTTAGGGTTTAAAGCTACAACTATTGATGTCGCTCATTCAGAACGGTATGAAGGCAGTAGTAGTTATACTTTGTCTAAATTAATAAAATTAACGGTGGACGTTTTAGTTTCCAATAGTACTAAGCCATTGTTGCTAGCTGTTCAGTTTGGGTTTATAATTTCCTTTATTTCTGTACTTTTAGCTTTATATAATGTCATTGCTTATTTTACAGGTATAAATTTGGTACATGGTTATACCACAACGATCTTTTCGATCTGGTTTGTTGGCGGAATGACTATTTTTGTATTGGGTATTGTAGGGCTATATATTGGAAAAATATTTGATGAGGTTAAGAATAGGCAACTATTTATTATTGATGAAACTATAAATCTTGAAAAATGAAGATAATAAATGCTTCTTGGGAAGAACGAAATTTAGGAGTTACTTGTTGTGAAGTGACAATTGAGAAAGATGATTCTCTGTTATATGTACAGGAGGAGTTGTCTCGCTTGTCTTCTGTTCAATATTTGGTTATAAAGGTTGATGCTCCTAATGTTGAAGCTCATTTTTTATTGGCGAAACTAGGTTATGTTTTTATAGAAGCAAATATTAACATGTTTTTAGATGTTCGCAATTACCGACTTTCTGCTTTAGAACAACGGTTTAATTCGCAGATTCATTACCGCAGACTGTCAGCACAAGAGGAACTGGATAGATTTGAGGCTGAATTAGATAAAGGTCTTTTTAATACTGATCGTATCTATCTTGATCCTAATTTTACGAAAGTGAGAGCGGCTCATCGATATAAGTGTTGGATAAAGGATGAAATGGAGCGAGGGGCAGAATTATTTGAAATAGCTTATAAAGAACATGCTATTGGTTTTTTCACTCAAAAGCAATTAGATGAAAAGACTTATTATCCTTTTCTTGCAGGATTGTATCTTGGTAATGAGGAGAAAGTAGGATTGGGCTTTTCTGTATTGGCTAAGCCTATAGAAGATGTAATGAAAAGAGGTGGAAGATATATTTCGACTTATGTTTCATCTAACAATTTGCCAATCGTTAAATTGCATACGCAATTAGGCTTTTTACCAAATAAGATCTACAATGTATTTGTAAAGCATAATTTAGGAAATTGAAACTAATTATATAATAGGAAATGACAAATTTGGAGAAGTATAATCAGGTGTTTATCTCAACTTTGGAGATTACAGAGGACAAATTGCACGGGTTGAGCTATCAATCGGTAGAGTTGTGGGATTCAGTAGGCCATATGACTTTAGTTGCTAACTTAGAAGACGCATTCGATATTATGATGGAGACCGATGATATTATCGATTTATCGTCTTATGAGAAGGGAATTGAGATTTTGACAGGAAAGTATGGCGTCGAATTATAGTGATTTACGTGGGAAAACAGCTCTGATTACTGGTTGTAATCGTGGTATTGGAAAAGATATTCTAACTAAGTTTGCTTCACAAGGAGTTAATATAGTAGCTTGTGTCCGAACTGCTTCCAATGAGTTTTCAGCATATTTGAATACTCTTTGTGAGAACTATGATATTAACATAGAAATTGTATTTGTTGATTTAGCTAATCCGGAGAGTATTACTTCTGCTATGCGGGAGATTTTTCAGAAGAAAATACAGATAGATATTCTGATAAATAATGCAGGAGTGGCTTTTGGCGGTTTATTTTCGATGACTTCAATGGCAAAACTCCGGGAGGTTTTTGAAATAAATTTCTTTTCCCAAGTTCAAATAACACAGTATGTGGTGAAGTGGATGAGGAAAAGAGGCTGTGGAGTAATTATTAATATGGCGTCAATTGCAGGTATTGATGGAATGGAAGGATTTACAGCATATGGATCAAGTAAAGCAGCCATGGTTTATTTGACTAAGATGTTATCTAAAGAATTAGCAACGAGCGGAATTCGAGTTAATGCTGTGGCACCTGGGTTGATTAATACAGAACTCGTTAAACAGTTAGACAATAAAGCTGTAAATAAGATGGTTGAACAGAGTAGCTTGGGGCGTTTGGGAACGCCAGATGAAATAGCAGAATTAGTTGTTTTTTTATCGTCTGATTCATCTCGCTTTATTGACGGTCAAATAATTCGGATAGATGGAGGAATGTGAGTGGGAAATAAAATAATATCTTTGATCTAATGAATTCAATAAAAGATATACTCCAAAAATATATGTTGTCAGTTCTTGCTATTGACGAGGATGGGAACTCATATAGCTATTCTCAGGCTTTGTCTTTTGCAAAAAATATAGGGCAGGTGTATCGTGAGCGACCTTTAGTCTTTTGTTTAGCAGAAAATAGTATAGGTTCGTTGATGGGATATCTTTCTTTTATGCAGAACCGATGGGTAGCTTTGATGTTGGATGCTAAATTGGACTCTGAATTATTACAGGGACTGGTCGGAAAGTACCAGCCGAATCTTATCTGGATGCCTGATTCCAGAGTGCAGGAGTTTACAAATGCCAAGCTGATATATCAGGATTATGGATACTCATTAATAGAATTGAATTCCGATCAAATCCATTTACATACAGATTTAGGACTGCTTCTGACCACATCAGGAAGTACCGGGAGCCCTAAATTAGTGCGTCTATCCTATCAGAATCTTTCTGCAAATGCTTCTTCCATAGCCGAATATTTAGATATTACAGCAGAAGAACGACCGATAACGTCATTACCTATGTATTATTCTTTTGGGTTATCTGTCATCAATAGCCATATAATAAAAGGAGCAACTTTGCTTTTATCTAAACGTGGATTGATGGAGAAGGAGTTTTGGAATATGCTTAAAGAGCAGAAGGCCACTTCTATGTCAGGTGTTCCTTATACTTTCGAAATGCTTCACCGTTTGAGATTTCAGCGGATGAATCTTCCGGATTTGAGGACGATAACACAGGCTGGAGGCAAATTGAATGATAATTTGATTGAATTTTTTGCATTACATGCACAAAAGACGGGGCAGCGCTTCTTTGTAATGTATGGACAAACAGAAGCTACGGCGCGGATGAGCTATTTGCCATATCAACAGACATTGGATAAAATTGGGAGCATTGGAATACCCATTCCAGGAGGACGTTTTATGTTGATGGATGATTTGGGAAATGAAATCACTGAAACTGGAAAAAGTGGCGAATTGGTTTATTTTGGAGAAAATGTATCTTTAGGATATGCTGAGTCACAGGACGATCTGTCGCTGGAGGATGAAAATCAAGGATGTTTAGCGACGGGGGATATTGCTCAAGTGGATAGTGATGGCTATTATTATATTGTGGGGCGTAAAAAGAGGTTTATTAAGATATTCGGGAACCGGGTTAATTTAGACGCCTCTGAACAGCTTCTGAAAGCACTTTATCCGGATATTGTATGTACTGGTAGGGATGATAAGATGTATATTTATACTCTCCAATCCGGAAAGGAAGATGAAATTCGGTCGTTTATAGCTCATAAGTTAGGTATTCATATTTCGGCTTTCGTGGTAAGGCAGATAGATGAAATACCTAAGAATAATTCAGGAAAAGTATTATACGCTCATCTAAGTATAGAATAAATGATTGATATTAACGCAATATTAGAACAAAGCCCTTATTCTTTGAGCAGAGAAGAAAAGGGTGTATTGATGAATCAGGTCATTCGGGAATTAACGAAGTATCATGCGGAACATTGCGAACCATATCGTAAGATTCTTCAGGCTTTGAATTTGGACTTAAATAATCTACCTTACTATACGGACTTACCTTTTTTACCTGTTCGTTTATTTAAGGAGTTCGACTTGGTGAGTGTTCCTCGAAATGAGGTTGTTAAAACAATGACCTCTTCCGGGACGACGGGACAAGCTGTTTCTAAGATCTATTTAGATCGCGAAACGTCTAGTCTGCAAACAAAAGTCTTGGCTAAAATAGTTTCTTCATTTATTGGTAACCAACGGGTTCCGATGTTAATTCTGGATAGTTCGGAAGTAATCAAGAACCGGGCTATGTTTTCAGCACGGGGAGCGGGTATATTGGGGTTTTCAATGTTTGGATCCAAGCGCTATTATGCTCTTGATGCTGAAATGAAACTTGATGTCGAAGGAGTACGTTCTTTTCTGGAGCAGCATCAAGGTCAGCCGATATTTTTGTTTGGTTTCACTTTTATGATTTGGCAGCATTTCTACAAGCAGTTGAAGGAACTGGATGTTCATCTGGATCTAAGCAACGGATTGCTGATACATGGAGGAGGCTGGAAGAAATTGATTTCAGAGAAAGTAAGTCCGGAAGAGTTTAAACAGCGATTATCTGAAGTTTGTGGACTGTCAAAAGTGTACGACTACTATGGAATGGTCGAACAGACAGGAACGATTTATATGGAATGTGAGTGCGGGCATCTGCATGCTCCTCTTTTCTCTGATGTATTGATTCGTAGAACGGATGACTTTAGTCTTGCTGAAAAAAATGAGAAAGGACTGATACAGGTTGTTTCTATGTTGCCGAGAAGCTATCCCGGGCACTCTTTGCTGACTGAAGATGAAGGTGTATTGTTGGGCGAAGATGATTGTCCATGTGGTCGCAAAGGAAAATACTTTAAGATATTAGGACGGATCCAGAATGCGGAAATCCGAGGATGCAGTGATACATATCAATTAAAACGATAATTATGGAATGGTTGTTTAATCAATATAAATCAGATGAGGAATTTCAACAATCCTACCCCTTGTCACCTTTCTCTGATGAGGTAATTCTTTATTTGAATGAACTTTCGTCAATATTACTCCGGATGCCTGAAGTAAGGCATTATCCGGATGTAGTGACATTTGCCTTTTTCTGTAGAAAGGCAAATCTGTTACATCTTCAGAAAGAGCATGCAACTAATTCTTTGCGTTTGGGGCGGGGGCTTGTTTTTCATATTGCTCCCTCTAATGTTCCGGTCAATTTTGCCTATTCTCTGATTTGTGGATTATTGTCAGGGAATAATAATATAGTGCGACTTCCGGGAAAACAGTTTCGTCAAGTAGATTTAATTGTTGGAGCGATTCGAACACTTTCAGACGATGAACGGTTTGATACGGTTTCCCGGATGGTCCATTTGATTAAGTATGAGCGTGGTGGAATAGAAACTACTACCTATTCGGCTTTAGCTGATGTTAGGGTTATTTGGGGAGGTGATGAAACTATTCGTACCATCCGTCAATCACCACTTCCTCCGCGAAGTTATGATATCGCATTTGCTGACCGTTATTCTGTTTGTGTGCTCAACGCAATATCTATACTTGAAGAGCCTTCTTTAGATAAGATTGTCGAGGGCTTTTATAATGATACTTATCTGTTTGATCAAAATGCTTGCTCAGCACCGCAACTAATGGTATGGGTAGGTACGGCGGACAAGATAGAAAAAGCAAAGGAATACTTTTGGACTGCTTTGCAGCAGTATGTTGACCGGAAATATAAGTTAGAACCTATCTTAGCTGTTGATAAATTGTCTGCATTTTATAGACAGGCTATTTTGTCGGATGTGATAAAGGAGGAAAATAAGAACAATAACTTATGGCGTGTCAGGTTGAGGGAATTATCTTCTGATATTCCTCAATATAGGTGTGCTGGTGGATATTTTTCTGAATATTCAACCAACGATTTTAACGATCTGGCATCTATTGTTACTACTAAATATCAAACGTTGGCTTATTTCGGATTCTCGAAAGATGAGTTGCAACGGTTTGTTTTAAATAATCATATCAAAGGAATAGATCGTATAGTGCCAATTGGCAAAACGACAGATTTCTCTTTGATTTGGGATGGCTATGATTTAATAACAATGTTATCACGTGAAATTTCAATCTTATGATACCTTTTAATAAACCTTATTTAACAGGAAAAGAGGCACATTATATGTACCAGGCAGTGTATGGTGGCAAACTTTCGGGTAATGGGATATTTACCAAGAAATGCCAGGAGTATTTTGAGAAACAGTATGGTTTTAAGAAGTCTCTATTGACGACTTCTTGTACTGATGCTCTGGAAATGTGTGCTATACTGGCTGATATCCAGCCGGGTGATGAGGTAATTGTTCCTTCATATACCTTTGTTTCAACAGCATTGGCTTTTGTTCGTCAAGGAGCAAAGATTGTATTTGCCGACAGTTGTCCTGATAATCCGAATATTGACACTACACGTATTGAGGAACTGATTACTCCTAAAACAAAGGCAATTGTTCCTGTTCATTATGCAGGGGTGGCTTGTGATATGGATCCTATAATGGACTTAGCACGAAAATACAATCTTTTAGTGATTGAGGACGCTGCTCAGGCGATTGATTCTTATTATAAAGGAAAGCCTTTGGGAAGTATCGGGCATTTGGCTGCTTTTTCATTTCACGAAACCAAAAATATTATTTCAGGCGAAGGGGGAATGTTGGCTATCAATGACGAACGTTTTATCCGTCGTGCAGAGATTATTTGGGAAAAAGGAACTAATCGAGCGGAATTCTTTCGTGGAGAGGTTAATAAATATGGTTGGGTAGATACAGGAAGCTCTTTTTTGCCTTCGGAGGTTATAGCTGCATTTTTGTGGGCTCAGTTAGAAAATTTGGAAGCCATTCAGCAGCGTAGAAAAGCAATTTGGAATCGGTATAATGATGCACTATTAGCAGCTGATTTATCAAAAATTAGCTTACCTAATATACCTAATTATGCGACTAACAATGCACATATGTATTATCTGGTTTGTCAATCGTTAGAACAGCGTACAGAATTAATAAAAAGGTTAAAAGAAAATGAGATATTAGCTGTGTTCCACTATTTAGCTTTGCATAATAGTGAATATTACAGAGACAAACATGATGGTAGAAATCTAAATAATACGGATCGTTTTGCTGATTGTTTGGTGCGTTTGCCTATGTTTTATGAATTGACGAATGCACAAATAGATAAGATTGTACAAATTATTAGTGAAAGTAAGCGAGAGTTATTTTATTGATAGCGAAAAGATATTTGAGATGATGGAGAATAGCCGAAATACAATCAATAAATTTGCCTTTCCGATGCTTCTTGTTTTATTGATTTGCGGATATGTAATTTTGTTGAATATTTCACCAATTAATGCGGATTATGGTTACTATGTAGGAGGTGCAAAAGCTATTGCACATGGTTTAGTGCCTTATCGAGATATTAATTTGGGGTATTCTCCTTTTGTTTTTTATCTTTTAAGTATTCCTTATGTTATTGGAGGAGAGGGCATTTCTCTCTTAATTCCGATGTATGTTTCTCTCTTCTTTTATTTGGCTAATGGATATTTGATATGGAAAATATTGCAATGTTTTGAGATAAAACAGGTTATTAGGCAGTTTGCTTTAATCTTATATATTGTATATAATATTTCAGTAGAGTCCATCTTTTTAGGTTTGGAACCTTTTGCTAGTTTTTGGGGGATGTTGGGCACTTATGTTCTATTAAAAAATAAGAAATATTCTTATTGGTTGACTGGAATTTGCTTGACAATGGCTTTCTTAAGTAAGCAATATGCTTTATTATATGCTCCAATATATGCTACTATGATTTTTTTGTTAAAGCCGGAGCTGAAGATAGAAAAGAGACTGATTTTAATTCTAAAGATAGCTTTTTATTCATTTTCGTTAGTACTGCTTGTTCATTTATTTTTTGTTGGATTAACGGGTAGTTGGGATTATTATACACTTTTATTAGGATCAAACTATGGTCAACAATCTTTTTTGGGAGTGATTGAAGTGTTTAAAAAGAAATTTTTCCATTTCTTTTTTGTTGTCTTGTTAATTCCTTTTGTTTGGTGGAGAATACCTAAAGTGGGTAAATGCCGAATTGGCTTTTTGCTTGTGGCAATTTTATTATTTATGTTGCAAAATTATTTTGAGATATATCTTCATTATTTAATCTTTGTAGTACCTTATGTTGTTATCTTATTTGCAGTAATAATACAATATATTTCAAATATTTGGATAAAAATTTTGATTTGTTCAATTACATTATTTTCAGGAATACACTTTCTTATAAAAGCGGTGGAAGGTTATCAGATAACAAAAAAAGACTCGGAAAATCATTATGTATTAACAAGAAACCAGCAACTTGATATTGTTAGCTTCTTAAAACGAATTGTCCCTGCCGCTTCAAAAACAATGTTGGTTCTCCAAGAGAATAATAAAGTGACTCCTTATCTTTATGGAGTCGCTGATATAATACCTATTAATTATCAAAATACTAGATTTGGTTTTGAGACGTTAGATCAGTTGCTTAGTCAAATAGAAGATGCAGAAGTATTGATTATTGAAGATTCACATCCATTATGTAAAGATTTTATTGATAAATTTGGATATTCGACCCGAACTTATGAGTATCGAGGAATCCATGTACTTTTGAAATAAAGGCATTGGATGCTTAACTAATGGGAGACTATATTTAATTGTAAGTAATCAGTAAACCCCGTATTGCAGAAACTTTAAAGATATTGGGATGTCTCTTAAAAATTTCGACTTTTCTCTGAAAAAGTCCTAGTTTCTAAGAGACATCTCTTATTTTTTGAAGATTCTCAAATGATAGCTTGTGCTTTAAGTGAGTGCGGAAGCAGCTCTGTCAAGTCCTTTGAATAATCGTTGTCGTACTCATGAACATGATTAAGGAAGTAATTCATCGTAAGCATCCGATAAAGTACACATTGTAGACCTAAAAACTCTTCTATTACTTTGCGATCAAAAACGTAGTTATGAAACGATCAATGAGTAAAGAAGAGTTTTTAGCGCTATAT
>OGHC01000343.1_pt1 | contig 37943 bp, 30 predicted proteins | sample 1571381 | NCBI WGS metagenome assembly OGHC01 (sample SAMEA2581945, study PRJEB24529) | metagenome | biome: Human gut stool | place: China | collected 2011 | reverse complement strand
CAATCAGCAATTCAGTGTCTTATTTTTCCTTTTCTTTATGACGGGATTGGCTATTGTGCTCTATCTGAATCAGACTCCCGGACAACCTCGTGAACGGGATTATGCGTATGCAGGTTCGTTTTATGCATTCGCTATCTGGATTGGAATGGGAGCCGCCGGATGCTGTGACATGTTTCGCAGAAAACAGGCAAAAATCCTCCCGGTCAGCTTACTCATGCTGCTTTGCCTGTTTGTCCCCATACAAATGGCAAGCCAGACTTGGGATGACCACAATCGAAGCAACCGATATACCTGTCGTGACTTTGGAGCTAACTATCTGATGACACTTCCCGACAAAGGAAATCCGATTATATTCTGTAACGGGGATAATGATACGTTCCCCTTGTGGTATAATCAGGATACGGAAGAAGTACGCAGAGATGTACGTATCTGCAATTTAAGTTATGCGCAGACCGACTGGTACATTTATCAGCAACAATGTCCTTTGTACAATGCTCCCGGACTGCCGATCAGTTGGGATCAAAATCAATACCAGGAAGGGAAGAACGAATATGTGGCTGTTCGTCCGGAATTGAAGAAACAGATAGAAGCATTGTATCAGAAACATCCCGAAGAAGCCCGTGATAGTTTTGGAAATGATCCGTATGAAATAAAGAATATCCTGAAATATTGGGTGTTCGCGGAGAAACAGGAATTCCATGTGATACCTACCGATACAATAAATATTTATATTGATAAGGATGCAGTACTCCGTTCAGGAATGATGTTGCCTGAAGCCATTCGTCATTTAAAAGGGGAAGAACTAAGAGATGCAATACCGGATAAACTGTCTATTTCTCTAAAAGATATACGTCTGCTGACTAAAGTGGACTTACTCATGCTCGAGATCCTGGCTAACTGTAACTGGGAACGTCCCCTGTACATGGCTATCTCGGTAGGCAACTCCGGTAAACTGAAGTTTGATGACTACTTTGTTCAGGAAGGGTTAGCATTCCGGTTTACTCCTTTCAACTATAAAGAATGGGGAGACGTAGAAGAAGGCAACGGATATGCCATAGATACGGAGAAGCTCTACGAGAATGTGATGAACAGATATAAATACGGAGGATTGGATACTCCCGGACTTTATCTGGACGAAACAACCCTGCGCATCTGTTATTCTCATCGAAGGCTTTTTGCGCAACTGGCTAAAGAATTGGTGAAACAAGGAGACGACATCCGTGCCAGAAAAGTATTGGAATATGCTGGGCAAGCTATTCCGGCATATAATGTTCCCGAAGTATACGAGAGCGGTTCGTATGATATAGCCACCGCTTATGCTTCCATAGGAGAAACGCAGAGAGCGACCGATCTATTGAATCATCTGATAGCAGAATCGAAAAATTATATCGACTGGGCTTTCTCATTGGGAGATAACCGGATAGGGATGGTTCAACGGGATTGTTTGTATAGGTTCTGGCAATGGAATCAGTGTAATGAATTACTGAAGAATATGGATAAAGAGAGATATGAACAGAGTAATCAGCAATTTGAAGAGAAATATATGCGACTCACTCAACTAATGAATTATCACAACTAAACTCAAAGAATATGAAATCGAAAAGAATAAGTGAAGAAGAAATAAAAACAGTATTGGGCAAAAGAAATTACGTCATCTTAATTATCGGCTCTATATTGATTATCATAGGATATATATTAATGAGCGGCGCGGGGAGTACCCTTGCCGCCTATAATCCCGATATATTTAGTGGAACACGCATACGTATTGCCCCATTATTGTGTTTATTGGGGTATCTACTGAATGTATTCGGTATTCTTTACCGTCCTCGTCAAAGGGGGATTTAATCTTTCAATAGAGGTAACTGATTGAGCATATTTCTAAGTTTGATTGCCACTCGTGGCATAGGTTCGGCAACTGTAAGTCCTACCAGATCATATTCGGAGGATATGTCATTAATGATACGAACTACTTCTTCAATCTTCATGCCGTTAGGCTCAACGCCTACGGCAGCGATTATCTCTGCCGGGTCCAATACATCCATATCGAAATGTATAACCACCTTCGAAACCCCGGTACTTTTCAGCCATTCCATAATCTTTGTACGATCATTGGCAACTTCCTGTGGAGATAATCCTTTAATTCCCAGCTTTCTTTGTCGTTCCTGCATACCTTCATCCCATGAGCGGAGTCCGACAATCAGGGCTTTGGAAGCATCTGTTTTTCCCGGAAGTAATTCCATTATTTCTTCATCTCCCATTCCCAAACAAGCTGTTAGTGCCATTGCATGATAACCCTTATATTCATCATAAGGCAGATTGATGTCGGGATGTGCGTCTATCCAGACAATAGCTACATCATCCGGGTATCTATTGATTAAATAAGTAAACGGAACAACACTAACGGAACATTCTCCTCCTAAAGTGACAATCCGGTCCGGATGATTCTCTTTAAGCAGATCAAGCGCAGCTTTAGTTTGTTTCAGTATGACACTGCGTGCACTAATACCTTTTTCCGTCGCTCTGTCATTGATATCCAGTGAAACCGGAACTTCGACGGTCTTCTGACCGGTCTGTGGGGCTAAATAGTTCAATAACTGTGCTCCCAGATAGTAGCCTCTGGATGAATCTTCCGCCGGAATATCAGGCATCCAATGATCTACAATTCCTCCTTGCCATTGAGGATAGATAAAACGAAGAGTTGATTTTTTATTTTCCATATTTACTTGATTTTTTCATTTCCGTTTTTACTATATGCTTTGTACAAAAATAGAATAAATCTTTCTAATATCATTAATATTTCAAAAAAGACCATCTATCTAAAATAAATTATTGCTTCTTTTGTCCCAATGAAATGAAAGTTGGGAAATAGTATGAATAACAACATTGATATAAAAACGTTGGAGGCCTTTCAGGATGGGAATCACAAGGCCTTTGAGACTATTTTTATTACATACTACAACAAAACCAAAGCATTTATTGACGGATATATAAAATCGGAGCCTGATGCAGAAGAGCTGACAGAGGATTTATTTGTCAATCTTTGGATCAACCGTCATTCGATTGATACGTCCAAATCATTCAATTCTTATTTGCACACCATTGCAAGAAATGCAGCAATCAACTTTCTAAAACATAAATATGTGTGTGATGCCTACCTGAACCATAATCAAGAAACAGGATATAGCTCTACTTCCGAAGAAGACCTTATTGCCAAGGAATTGGAAATGCTGATTGATGAACTTGTCGGAGGAATGCCCGAACAACGGAGAATGATTTATACATTAAGTCGTAATGAAGGATTATCCAATGCCGAGATTGCCGAACGACTGAACACTACCAAAAGAAATGTTGAAAGCCAGCTAAGCCTCGCTTTAAAAGAGATACGGAAAGTTATTTCATGTTTCCTGTTGTCTCTGCTATAAGTTAACGAAAAAAATGGGCTAATCATTGTTCGTCAACTTTGCAAGACAAAAGAAAACTCAAAAAACACCTTCGGTTGAGATAGAAAGAGCTAAACGAATAATGAATGAGTATTAATACTCCGAATGCTGTAATCGGTTCTTTGAGTATGGCAGCTGCAAACAACCATTGGTTGATACCCACGCCGCATAGGGCACAGATAAAAAGCGTCCTCAAATCTTTCGGTAGAACTTTTTCTTTCGGCATGAAGAGGGACGCGAGCCAAACCATTATGCAGGCGAAAGTCGCCCGCATGATGGTAATTGCTTCCGGTGACACATCCGCTGTCAGCAGGTATTTGAATACCGGCATACTGACAGCGAACAGAATGTTTACCGACAATATCAGAATATGTCCTTTCATATGGTTGTGTTACCAGACGTTTGTGTGTATTCTGTCCTCAATATTGATTTCCTTTTGCTTGGGAAGGAAAGCATTTTCTGCGGGATAGCCCATTGTAAGCAGGCAGGTAAACTCGTAACCTTCAGGAGCACCTACAATTTTCTTTATCTCATCGGCCTCGTCGCTCACGGGAATATGAAATACTGTTCCCAGCCCCTCGCTAGTAGCGGCAAGCAGCATGTTCTCCAACGCACACCATGCCGAAGCAAAGTAGTTGAGTGAGCTTTGTTCCACAGGTTCAAGCAGGGGACTTTGTTTCTGGCGGAAGAATGGAAGAATGAGCAGTCCGCTTTCCATAAGCATCTTCTGCTGTTTGGGTAGTGCATCGGCAAACATCTCCATCTTGTCCTTATCGCCGGAGTCGTCTACCTCGAAAACGAGCTCCTTGAACGCCGCCATATTCTTTATGAGAGGGGCGATTACCTTGGCTATGTTTTCACGTCCACGCACCACAATGAACTCAAACTGGCGCAGGTGGTCGTTAGTCGGGGCTTTGAATGCCGCACCGATAACTCTTTTAAGAATTTCATCACTTACTTCACGGTCGGAAAAATCACGGTATGTGCGGCGTTTCTCCAATACTTCATACAATTCCATAACAATACATTTTTAAGTTACACTTCTTGTTTTCTTTTGTTTTCGATTGCAAAGTTACGTTGCTTTATTGTTGTACATTTGTGGTATTGTTTTATATATTTGTCGTATATTTGTAATTTAATAAATTTATACCACTCTTTATGGAAGATACCGCCATACCCTACCAACTGCCCGAAGTAGAGAATCACTCGTTTTTCTTCATCGATCAACGGGTGAAAACAAGTATTGAAGCTAAGCTACATCGGCATGATGCGTGGGAATTGTATTATGTTGTTCACGGACAGGGTAACCGCATGGCAGGCGATACGTTGCAGCCTTTTACAGCAGGCGACGTGGCTTTGATTCCGCCGTCCATGCTTCACCGCTGGGAGTATACGCCCGATTCCGCCGATACGGATGGTTGTGTCCGTTATCTGATGGTGGATTTAAGTAATTCGCTGGTAGAACCGTGAATGGAGGTATTGGGGATAACGTTTCCGACCAATGCGCTGAAGTTCGGGCCGGAAAGCTCACGAGTTATTCGTAAGGTATTGACCGAAATGAACGGTATGGATGAGTTAGGACGCTTGAGTACGATGTTCCGTCTGCTGCCTGTCATCTTTACTTCGTTAGATCATACGTTTGCCGGAAAACCGATGCGTATCGAACGGGACGTACGGCGGATGCAGCAGATTTGCGCCTATGTCATGGCACACTACGTCCATTCTATTGCTTTGGATGATATTGTAGCAGAAGTGGGAATGAACCGTTCCGCCTTCTGTTCTTACTTCAAACGATGCAAAGGGATGACTTTCTCGCAGTTTGTCACTCAGTATCGTCTGAATACCGCTTGCGAGCTACTGAAACATTCACAAAAAGGGGTGTCGGAGATTTACTATACGGTCGGTTTTAACGACCTGCCTCATTTTGTGCGGGTGTTCACGAATGTAATGGGAATGTCGCCGTCTAAGTATCGGAAGCAATTCTGATATTTATTTAAAAAAACTTCCACTTTCTTATTGAGCTTTTTGCCACCAAACTGTATATATAGTAAAGTGCAGTAAAAATGAAGAAAAGTAATATCACCAAAATCATCAGAATGTTCCTTTCCGCCCGCTTTCCATCCGAAACGGAAGAGAAAGTGCAAAAGTGGATCATTAAAGATAAAGACCAGCAGGCGAAAGCAAAAGCTTCATTAGATTATTGGAATGAATTGGACGTAAAAGCCGATTCGAACACTTATGCCTCACTGGAACGGGTGAATTTAAGAACCGGATATAACAAAGAACATCTGACGGGCATCGCTTCTTATCAGAGGTTTGCCCGTGTTGCCGCAGTTGTTGTTCCATTGCTTTTATTAGCAGGAGGAATGTTCTGCTATCTTTCTCCACAAAACGAGATGATAGAGGTATCCGTTGCTTGTGGAGAACAGAAACGTCTAATCTTGCCGGACAGCTCGGAAGTTTGGTTGAATGCGGGAAGCACCATTTTATATCCGGAAACTTTTGCTAAAGATAAACGTTTGGTCATTCTTAACGGTGAAGCTTATTTCTCTGTCCAAAAAGATACTGCAAGCCCCTTCATCGTGGAAGTTCCCCAGCTTTCCGTAAAGGTTCTCGGAACCAAATTCAACGTGAAAGCCTATCCTGGTGATGAAAAAATAACAACTACACTGACGAGCGGCAAGGTAGAAGTGAGCGTCCAGTCCCAACCTCCCCGGATACTTAAACCCAATGAACAGCTTACATACGATAAGAAGTCGTCAGACATCCATATATCAGTGATAGATACTCATGACACCAACAGTTGGGTAGTGGGAAAACTGATCTTTACCAATGCTACTGCCGGAGAAATATTCCGAACCCTCGAAAGACACTATAACACCACGATTGATAATGAGGCAAATATCCCTGCGTCCAAACGATATACAGTCAAATTTCTGAAAGATGAAGATCTGGATGAAATACTGAATATATTGAAAGATATCATCGGCTTTGATTATCAACAACATGAAAATAAAATAGTATTAACCCAACCATAAAAGAAACAGCCTATGAACAAAAAGAACCGGGAAGCAGCTTGAGACCCTCTTCCCAGTTCTGAAATGTCTATCCTCATTCAACAAGTGACGTAAAATGAAGTATCAACATACAAATATAGAATAATGAATCGAATTAATACGAATAAACGGGCAGCTAAGCTCGCCATTTTTTTATTTTTTACTTTTCTCTCTCTTACAACTGTCGCACAGAATAAAGAAAAAAAGATTACCATACAAAATAAAAGGATCTCATTAAAAGAAGCCTTTGCTCAAATTGAATCACAAACCGGATATAGCATCGCTTATGAACAATCGAATCTGGATATAGAAAAAAAGCAGTCTTTATCTCTTAAAGATGTAGCTGTCGACAAAGCGATGACTCAACTCTTAAAAGAAACCGGATATGTATATAAAATAAAAGGATATCATATTATTATTTCTTTGCAAGATAACCGGCAAAAGCCTGCCAATGATGATACACAAAAACTGACTCAAACGATAAGAGGAATCGTTGTTGATTCCAAAACCAATACGCCAATAGAATATGCCTCCGTCTGTATAGCAGAGAAACCTTCACTGGGAGGCTCAACTGACAACCGGGGAAATTTCCGGATTAATAATGTCCCGATAGGACGTTATAATATTCAGGCATCTTTTATGGGGTATCGCCCAAGTATCATTAGCGAAGTGTCTGTCACATCATCCAAAGAAGTATTTGTAGAAATCCCTATGGATGAAAATGTGCAGGATTTGGCTGAAGTGCTTGTCAAACCGGAAATAAAAAAAGACCGGACAGTCAACCCGATGGCTATTACGGGAGGACGTATGATTAGTATTGAAGAAGCGTCCCGATTTGCCAATGGGTTTGATGATCCGGCACGGTTAAGTTCTGCATTTGCTGGAGTGGCAGGAGATGTCGGTACCAATGCGGTCGCCATCCGGGGAAACGCTCCGCAATTTACCCAATGGAGACTGGAGGGCATTGAAATACCTAATCCGACTCATTTTGCCGATTTAGCAGGGCTGGGAGGGGGATTCCTGTCTGCTTTAAGCACGCAAGTTATCGGAAACTCCGATTTCTACAATGGAGCTTTCCCAGCGGAATACAGTAATGCCTTATCCGGTGTTTTCGATATGCATTTGCGCAATGGTAATAATCAGAAGTACGAACACGCCTTTCAGGTTGGACTCATGGGCATAGATTTAGCTTCGGAAGGTCCTATCAGTAAAAAACGGGGAAGTTCCTATCTGGTGAATTATCGTTTTTCTACTACTTCACTGGCATCGGGTAATGACATCAACCTGAAATATCAGGATTTAGCCTTCAAACTAAATTTTCCCACACGTAAAGCCGGAACCTTTTCGATCTGGGGATTAGGATTGATAGACAGGAATAAAGCAGATGTTTTGGAACGTTCCGAATGGGAAACGATGGGAGACCGGTCGTCAGGATATAATAAACTGGATAAACTGGCAGGTGGCTTAGCGCACAAATATGTACTGGATGAAAATACTTATATCCGTTCTTCTCTATCCGCTACCTATTCCAAAGACCGTTCATTGGCAGACTTACATACCGACGACGCTATTATTAATGTAGCAGATATTCAGAATAGTAGATGGAATTTAGTATTCAATTCATATCTGAATAAGAAATTCAGTCCGAGGCATACCAACAGAACAGGGATTACCATTACGGAACTTAAATATGATCTTGATTACAAAGTCAGCCCTTATTTGGGATTAAACAAACCTATGGAGCAAATATCGAAAGGCAGTGGAGAAAGTACAGTCCTCTCGGCATATAGTAGTTCCGTAATAAACTTGAGCAACAATCTGACAACCAGTTTAGGGGTTACCGGACAATATTTTACTTTAAACAAGAACTGGTCGATAGAACCGAGAGTTGCCCTTAAATGGAAAATAAATCCTGCACATTCTTTAGCAGCAGCTTACGGCTTGCATAGCCGCCGGGAAAGGCTCGACTATTACTTTGTTGAACAGATAATCAATGGTAAAAAGGAATCAAACCGGTACCTGGACTTCTCAAAGGCACATCATTTCGGATTCACTTATGACTGGAATATCAATCAGACCCTACATCTGAAAATAGAACCCTATTATCAATACTTGTTCCACATACCAGTTGAGGAAAACTCCTCCTTTTCGATTATCAATTATGAAGAATTCTATTTAGACCGCATATTGACAAACACCGGAATAGCCAAAAACTATGGAATAGATATAACACTGGAACAATACATGAAAAACGGCTTCTACTATATGATTACAGCTTCATTATTCAAATCGAAATATAGGGGAGGAGACCGTATCTGGCGAAATACGAGACTGGATAAAAGTTTTTTAGTGAACCTGCTCGCCGGAAAAGAATGGATGGTTGGCAGACTCAAACAGAATGTATTAAGTGTAAACGGCCGTCTGTTCTTTCAGGGAGGAGGACGCTATACACCTGTGGATGAAGAAAAAAGTCAGGAAGAAAAAAGATATCGTTTTTGACGAGAGCAAAGCATATACTAAACGATTCAATCCATCTATAAACGGTGATGTTTCGATCAGCTTCCGGATCAATAAGAAAAGAGTATCCCACGAGTTTTCTCTGAAAATACTGAATGTGGGTATGCGTACCGGAATGCATTTCTATCAATACAATGAAAGAACGAGCGTAGTAGAAGAAAAAGACGGAGCGGGGCTGATTCCGAACATCAGCTACAAAATTTATTTCTAAATAACTGAACAAGAAAAGGGTTTGTTCACACAATAGACTGATACCCAACAGGCAACTGCTTTCAGTAATTATGGTATAACAATCTGTAATATATATACTAACAAGCTCTCTGAATACCTGTATATTTGCTGCGTGAAATAATTTAGTTATGAATTATATGCGTATCATATTCAAGAAATTCAAAGCACGTATGATTGTAGGATGTATATTAGCTGTAATAGCATTGCTGGCGGTGTCAGTCATTGTTTTTATCAATCAAGCCAGTTTCGGCAGAACTCCCCATGGGGAACGGCTGGAAAGAGTCATGAAATCTCCTAATTACAGAAACGGAGAATTTAAAAATCAGCATGAAACCCTATTGATGACTTCCGACAGGGGACGTTTTAGCGGAATCTGGGAGTTCATTTTCAGAAAGATAGACGGTTTGCGCCCCGAACAGGCTGTCAAAGCAATAAAAACGGATTTACGCAAGATTGACCGTAATGAAGAAATATTGGTATGGTTCGGACATTCATCTTACCTGATTCAAACGGGAGGAAAGCGAATATTGGTTGACCCGGTATTTTGTATGGCTTCTCCCGTATCTTTTGTCAACAAGCCATTCAAAGGTACGGAACTTTATACACCGGATGATATGCCGGACATTGATTATCTCGTGATTAGTCACGATCATTGGGATCATTTGGATTACAACACAGTCAAAAAATTAAAAGACCGGATTGGAGCAGTGATTTGTCCGTTGGGTGTTGGCGAACATTTCGAATATTGGGGATTTGATAAAGAGCGTCTGATAGAACTTGACTGGAATGAAGACGCAAACCTCGCTCCGGGCTTTATGATACATTGTTTGCCTGCCCGCCATTTCTCCGGTCGCGGCCTTACTGCCAACCAGTCACTTTGGGCTTCCTTCCTGTTAGAAACTCCTTCACAAAAGATATACATCGGCGGAGACGGAGGATATGATATGCATTACGCAGAAATAGGTAACCGATTTCCGGACATCGACCTTGCAATCCTCGAAAACGGACAATACAACGAAGAATGGAGCTTGATCCATTTGATGCCCCAGTATATGGCACAGACGGCCAGAGATTTAAAAGCGAAAAGAGTTCTGACCGTACATCATTCTAAATATGCGTTGGCCAAACATCGTTGGGATGAACCTCTCAAAAATGCAGAAGAGATGAAGAATAAAGATTCTCTGAATGTATTGATTCCGGAGATTGGAGAGGTCGTGGCATTAGAAAAATAGTGCTTTACCCAATCGGCTAAAGGTTTTCCCGTCTGTTATCAGTAAAATTGGTAAAACATTCTGTAATTTGTATAGTTGAAAAACAAATTTCCCTGATTAACTTTGCAAAGTTGAAATATAGATGGTTCAATCCTGACAGTTTTAGACATTTAGATATAACTACTATAAATTGAAAATTAATTAGTTTATGCTACGTACTATCAGACTTACAACCGCCATTGTGTGCTTTACACTTATTACCCTGCTCTTTCTCGACTTCACGGGTACATTGCACACATGGTTCGGATGGTTGGCGAAAATTCAATTTCTGCCGGCTTTATTAGCCTTGAACATAGGTGTCGTATTGTTTTTAGTTGTACTTACATTCCTGTTCGGACGTATCTACTGCTCTGTTATTTGTCCGTTGGGAGTGTTTCAGGACATTGTTTCGTGGGTATCCGGCAAACAAAAGAAAAACCGGTTCCGTTATTCACCAGCAATGAAATGGTTGCGGTATGGCGTTTTAGGAGTATTCATTATTATGATGGTTGCAGGATTGAACTCTTTGGCTATCTTACTGGCACCGTATAGTGCTTATGGCCGGATAGCTTCCAGTCTTTTTGCACCGGTCTGGCAATGGGGAAACAACCTGTTGGCGTACTTCGCCGAACGAATGGATAGTTATGCTTTTTATGAGGTAGATGTATGGATAAAGAGTCTTTCGACGATGCTGATTGCCATTGTTACCCTTGTTGTTCTTTTCATTCTGGCGTGGCGCAACGGACGAACCTATTGTAATACGATCTGCCCCGTAGGTACTGTATTAGGGTTTATATCCAAATATGCGATATTCAAACCGGTAATTGATACTTCCAAATGCAATAGTTGCGGTTTGTGTGCCCGCAATTGCAAAGCATCGTGTATTAATCCGAAAGCTCATGAAATAGATTATAGCCGTTGTGTGACTTGTATGGATTGCATCGGAAAGTGTAAGCATGGAGCCATTACATACACAAGACGGAAACCTAAGAACGAAACAGCTACGAGCGAAGATACGAAAGCAAAGTCTGTCACTACTGAACAGGTAGACAATGCTCGTCGTAGCTTCCTTTCAGCATCGGCCATTTTTGCAACAACTTCTGTACTGAAAGCACAAGAGAAAAAAGTAGACGGAGGATTGGCTACTATCGAAGATAAAAAGATTCCCCAAAGAGAAAACCCTATCTATCCTCCCGGTGCATTAAGCGCACGCAATTTCACTCAACATTGCACAGCCTGCCAATTATGTGTCTCTGTTTGTCCCAACCAGGTATTGCGCCCATCGGACAACCTATTGACATTGATGCAACCGGAAATGTCATACGAACGTGGATATTGCCGTCCCGAATGTACAAAATGTTCGGAAGTTTGTCCTGCTGGTGCTATTCATCTCACCAGTCTTGCCGAGAAATCAGCTATTCAGATCGGACATGCCGTATGGATTAAAGAGAACTGTGTACCTTTGACAGATGGAATGGAATGTGGCAACTGTGCCCGCCATTGTCCGACAGGTGCCATACAGATGGTAGCTTCCGATCCTGAAAAAACAGATTCTCCAAAGATTCCGGTAGTAAATGTAGAAAAATGTATCGGTTGTGGGGCGTGTGAGAACCTTTGTCCGTCCCGTCCTTTCAGCGCTATTTATGTGACAGGACATCAGATGCATAGAATTATTTGATCTAAATCAGTATAAGATTATGGAAGATAAAAATAAGAAAGATATAAATAGAAGAGATTTCATTAAGATTGTAGGTATTAGTGCAGCCACGTCGACAGGGCTATTATACGGATGCTCTTCAAAAGGTACTTCCTCTTCAAGCAGCGCAACAGGAGAAGGAGAGGTGCCCACCGATAAAATGACTTACCGCACGTCTCCGACTACCGGTGACCGTGTTTCACTCTTGGGATATGGTTGTATGCGTTGGCCTCTCAAACCTGCTCCCAACGGTAATGGTGAAGTAATCGACCAGGATGCCGTGAATGGACTGATTGATTATGCAATCGCTCACGGAGTAAACTATTTCGATACATCTCCGGCATACGTACAGGGCTTTTCCGAAAAGGCAACGGGTATTGCATTGAGCCGTCATCCCCGTGACAAATATTATATCGCCACCAAGTTATCCAATTTCTCTCCCGATACATGGTCTCGTGAAGCATCGCTCAAGATGTACCACAAATCGTTTGCAGACCTGCAGGTAGATTACATTGATTATATGCTGCTTCACGGCATCGGCATGGGAGGAATGGAAGCCCTTAAAGGACGCTACCTGGATAACGGAATGCTTGACTTTCTGGTGAAAGAACGGGAGGCAGGACGTATCCGCAATTTGGGATTCTCCTATCATGGGGATATCGAAGTGTATGACTATCTGCTTTCACGGCACGATGAATTCAAGTGGGATTTCGTACAGATACAATTGAACTATGTAGACTGGAAACATGCCAAAGAAACCAATACCCGGAATACGGATGCTGAATATCTGTATGGAGAACTGCATAAACGAGGAATTCCATCTATCATCATGGAACCGCTTTTAGGAGGTCGTTTGTCTAAATTGAATGACAACCTGGTGGCACGGCTCAAACAACGCCGTCCGGAAAGCAGTGTCGCTTCCTGGGCTTTCCGTTTTGCCGGTTCATTTCCAGACATTCTGACTGTGTTAAGTGGCATGACTTATATGGAGCATCTGCAAGATAATCTCCGCACTTATTCTCCTTTGGAACCGTTGACAGATGAAGAAAAAGAGTTTCTCGAAGAAACGGCACAATTAATGTTGAAATATCCAACGATCCCTTGCAACGACTGCAAATATTGTATGCCATGTCCGTATGGGTTGGATATACCTGCTGTGTTGTTACATTACAACCGTTGCGTCAATGAAGGGAATGTCCCCAGGAACGGGCAGGATGAGAATTATGCAAAAGCCCGGCGTGCTTTTCTAGTCGGATATGACCGTAGCGTGCCCAAACTTCGTCAGGCAAGCCATTGCATCGGTTGTAACCAGTGTGTGGCACACTGTCCGCAGAACATTGATATTCCGAAAGAGCTGCATCGGATAGATCAGTTCGTAGAACAATTGAAACAAGGTACTTTATAAAAGAAAAGATGGAAGAATTAATCAATTTACTACATACGGGAGGATATTCCTGTACTATTGCCAACAAAGGAGAAATCCGTACTTTCACTCAACGCGGTGTGGCTGATATCTATGATTTACTGACTCAGGAACCGGAGTTTCTTAAAGGAGCTTCGATTGCTGATAAGGTGGTTGGAAAGGGAGCTGCCGCCCTGATGATTCTGGGAGGTATCAAAGAGTTATATACTGATATTATCAGTACAAAAGCTCTGGAGTTGCTTCAGAAATCAGATATAAAAGTTGATTTTACAGAGGAAGTACCTTTTATCTGGAACCGTAACCATACAGGAGGATGCCCTGTAGAGACAATGTGCAGCGAAGTGGAATCGGCAGAGGAGATACTACCGCTAATTGGTGATTTCCTCGAAAGAATCAGAAGTAAAAAATAAAAGAGTAATTTGAACTTAAAAAAAACAATAAACATGGAAACAACTACTGTAAAGTTCTATTCACTAAATTACAACGATGTGAAAACCTATTGGGCAGCCTTGTTATTCATCGTTGGTAATATTCTTTTCCCCCAATTATTCCATCTCATGCCTCAAGGAGGAATAATCTGGCTACCAATCTATTTCTTCACACTGATTGGAGCTTATAAGTACGGATGGAAAGTCGGCTTATTGACAGCTATCCTTTCACCTATTATCAATTCCTTATTTTTCGGTATGCCCGCCCCTGCAGTATTACCCGCAATTTTACTGAAATCCATACTGCTTGCCATAACTGCCGGTTGGGCTGCACAACGTTTCGGACGTATTTCTATCCCGGTATTGATTGGTGTAGTACTTATTTATCAGACCGTAGGTACTTTAGGAGAATGGATATATAATGGTAATTTTTACAGTGCTATTCAAGATTTCCGTATCGGAATTCCTGGGATGTGCCTGCAAGTATTAGGAGGCTATACATTCATCAAGTATTTGATTCGCAAATAAATAAATAAATAAATCAATCGGTCGCCTCTTCCTCTTCGGGTTCATCTTCTACTACAACAACAGGGGAGAGGCTTTTTCCTTCTTTAGCGTACGTGCTAGGACTCATTCGATAATATTTTTTAAATACTTCCCGAAAATACTTAGTTTCCGAGAAACCACTCATATCTGCTATTTCTCCGATATTATGTTCACCTTCTTTTAATAATCGTGCTGCATATTTTAAACGAGTCACCCGAATTAATGCTGTCGGAGATTGTCCAGTCAACGCTTTCAATTTACTATATAAACTAGTACGGCTCACACCCTGCAACTCACAAAGTTTGTCAACGCAAAAATCAGTATTATCGATATTCTTTTCAATATTTTTCTTGACCTCCGATATGAATTTCCAGTCGAGACTATTCATTCCATTTGCTGATGGTACAGGCTCGGAGCCTATTTCAAGATTAGCATACCGCTGACGCAATAAAGCACGGTTGGACAAAAGGTTGGCAATACTTGCCTTCAATAACTTCACACTGAAGGGTTTGACGATATATTCATCTGCACCGATTGCGAGTCCATCAAGAATATTTTTCTCATCCCCCAAAGCTGTAAGTAATAATACCGGAATGTGTGAAGTTTCAACATCCTTCTTAATAGCAGCACAGAGTTCATCTCCTTGCATTTCAGGCATCATAACATCGGAAAGAATAAGTTCCGGCCAAAATTCTTTTACTATCACTAAAGCCTCCCTGCCATTACAACAGGCTTGCACATAATATTGAGGAGAAAGCAGACTAACCAAGTAAGAACGTAATTCATCATTATCTTCTACAATAAGGATACGTTGCATTTCTTTCTTGGCTGTGACAACTTCTGTATTTGCTACATTTGAAAAAACATTCGGAACTGTTAGTTCCGGTGTTTGTAGCTGAATCTTAGGGAAGGAAGCCGAAGTTGCCTCCTGAGTACTCTTATTGTTTTTGGGAAATATAATTTGAACAGTCGTCCCTTGATGTTCCACACTTCTAATCTGAATCTTACCCTTGTGCAGACGAACCAACTTTCCAACCAACATTAGTCCTATGCCACTGCCCGTGACTTTAGAATTGATGGCATTACTGGCACGGAAATGAAGTTTGAACAACTTCCGTTGTTCAGAGGCAGGAATACCGATACCTGTATCACTAATAACCACCTTCCAAAAATCATTCATATCAGAGACAGAGACACTGACCTTGCCATTTTCTGCTGTATATTTCAATGAATTCGATATAATATTTTTCAGAATAGAATCCATTTTCTCTTTATCAAACCATACATTCAAGTAGTTGAAATTACTCTCATAAGTAAAATCTATATGTTTGATAGTAGCATACGAAGAGAAACTATTATATACATCCTTCAAATATGTGTTCAATTCATATTCAGAGATGCTCAACTCGGAAGAATATACGTCAGCACGTTCAAAGTTGATAAGATTAGTCGCCAATCGCAAAAGGGAGTCTACATTCCTTAATGCAGCCTTTGTACGGGTTATTCCGGTGTCAGTAAGCGGTTCTTCGTCTAGGAGTTCTTCCAAAGGCGCTTTTATCATAGTAAGTGGAGTCCGTATATCGTGAGCTGTATTAATAAAAAATTGGGTTTTCTCATCTGATATGTTCTTTTGTTTCCTGAGATTTATCACACGTAAAATAAAAGAGAATCCCCAAATAACCAATAGTACATAACATAGGATAGCCCACCAACTCAACCAAAAAGGGTGTGCGATAATGACTTTCATTGTACGTTCTTCAAAAATAACATCATGTTCTTCTCTGGATATAGCGCGTACGTGTAAAGTATATTTCCCCGGAGGCAGATTGGTGAAACGTATCAGACTATTTGTTCCCGGTTGTGTCCATTTTTCATAGAACCCTTCCAACTTCCAGGAATAAAGTGTATTACCCGGAGAATCATAATTGATAGTGGAGACTTTTAGAGAAAAGGTATTTTGGTCATGTTTCAGTTTCAACACATCTGTTTCGTCTATACATTCTTTTAAAGGAGAATCTTTGCCGTCCGGATAAACAGGCTGATAAGATACATGAAAATCACTAAATATCATTCTGGAGAATTTATAAGAAGGGAACTTTACATTCTCCGGAACTTCAATAGCCCCTTCCGTACTACCAAATACAAAACTTTTATTCATACGTAATGTACCCGAAGAAGCATTAAAATAGGCAGGTAATAATCCTTCTCCTCTAGTCCAGTTATGAAAATGTTTCTCTTTTACAAAGAAACAGGTAATACCATTTTCCGTACTCATCATAATACGACCGTCCACTTCAGGTAAAATTGTAAAAATCCGATTGGAAACTAATGCGGAATTGTCTGTATAATAGTGCTCAAAAGACTGTTTCTGTATATTGTATACAAATACTCCTGCTCCATTCGTACCAATATATAGCAATCCATTATTTGCCTGGTAAAGTGAATTGATATATGTACCTTCCAACTCTGATCCAACATATTGATATTTACCGGAATTTCTATCCAATAAGTATAATCCGGAGGCTGTTCCAATCCACATATGATCTTTGTCATGTTCAACAATTGAAGTGACAGATGACACTCCCGGATATAGGCGTACCTCATTCGTTTCTAAATCAAAGCGCTTTAGATTATAATATCCCCCGGACCATATATTTCCTTTCGAGTCTTTTATCATATCACGGATATATTTATCGGGGCGCATATTAACGGAAGTAAGCAGGTATGGAGAGAAATATTCAACGGACAATTTGTGCTTGTTTATTTTATAAATTCCCGAAGTATAGCCTCCTGCCCAGATTATGCCGGGAGAAACTTCACACAAAGTAATAAAGATATGATTTTTATCTTTTAATTGACGGTCAAAAGAACTTAGGAATGAATGCCATTGTCCTGTGGAGGAGTGGTATAAACTAATTCCATTGCTGGTTCCAAACCATAAGTCTCCATCGCTATCCTCAATTACCGCATGCACCTGATCATTGATTAATGATTGTTTATTACCCATTGAATGTTTCATCCAATGATAATTCTCATACCGATAATCTATAACAGTGATTCCGGTAGGGTAGTTGGAAAGCCAGATTCTCTTTTCTTCATCGACAAAAACATTATTAATATTATTACCATTCATTTCATTATAGCTTTGATAGTTAGCTACAATGTATTGCTCCATCTGGCAGGTATTTATATTAATCTTATAGACTCCCATCCCTTCAGTTGATATCAATAACTGTGATTCATCCAATGGTGCCATGCAGGTAATACTTACATCACTTAAATCAACTTCGGGCCTTATTATTTCCCGGTTATTCATATCATATACAAATAGGCCTCTCTCAAACGAACCGATAAGCAGTCGTTTTGATGCTTGATGGTAATATAATTCGTTTACCTGCACATGGAAATAATCCAATGTTTCGGTAGGAATAATTTTCAAAGTACCATTTTCCAATTTAAGATATCGAACACCAGTCTCCGTTGATATAAAAAAATGATGGTCGTCCACTTGTTCGATTGCGGTGATGTTGCTGTGTAGAATATTGGTAAATTGAAGTATCTGAGCATTTTCTGTGTTATACAGTAATATGGAGTGTTTACGGCATAACCAAATATTATTATTCCGGTCCATATAGCCGTAACTAATGGTTTCCAGACTATTCGGCAACTTATATACCAACTTGAAATCATCATATTTTCTTTCATATTGGAAGACGCGTCCTTGTTTGCCAATCACCCATGTTCCTATACGGGGATTGGTATATATCCATCCTAAATGAATAGGAGATTCCAGAGAATTATCATCTTTATTCAGTTTATAATGTTTGATATCCTTGCCATTGTAGCGATCCATGCCTTCATTGGTAAGAAACCACATATATCCTTCAGCGTCTTTTTGTATACTGAATATCCTTCGATTGCTCAAACCTTCTTCTATCCCTATATATTTGTATGTTTGTGCAGTGACCCAAATAGGAAAAAAGAGGAGAATATAGATGATGTATTTCATATAGGCATTTGTTTTTAACTACTTCTAATAAGCATTGGGAAATAAAAGTTAACAAACTTATACAAAAGCAATGAGAAAAACAAAGAAATACAGAATATTCTATTAAAAACTTTCATTTAGAAAGTTTTTTGTTACTAAAGTTGTTTTTTTTGACTTGCCAAGTTGCTTTTATAGACCCATATGCTAATAATGAAATAAACAATCGTCTGAATCCACAAAGTTATATATTCCGGTTTTATGTCTGCCATATCGGCACCCATAGAGTTTAGCTTTACAAAAGCAAGTGTACCCGGTGCAGCCGGAAGAATATAGTGTACTATTTTCCAATACCACGGCATTAATTCCATAGGATAAGAAACTCCGGAAAGAAATATTAATCCAACCGAGAAAAAAGCAATCATGAGTAATGGAGCTTCCGAATCTGTAAAATATCGCGAAGCAGCCAATCCTAAAAAAGAAGTGGCCATCAGATAAGGTATTAACAATAATATAATGTAGAATCCATTTCCAATATTAGGAATACTAAAGAAATAGGGAAGGAGTCCTAATAAGAAAAAAGAAAAGACTGCATATAAGGCACAATATACAAAAGTTTTTCCCGTCACCAAACGAATGGCAACTCCCCAGCCATACCCAAAAGGTGTATAAGCACGAATTCCTCTGTTGGCATGTTCGTCACCGGTCAACATACCTATCACCATTAGCAAAGTCTGGAAAATAATGATCATCATGACTGCCGGAATCAGATAAGAGCCATATCCTTCCGTATAATTATAGAGTGCAGTTCCCACTACATTTATCGGTTTTGCCATAGCTACTGCCAATAATCCTTGAGGGGGTAAAAAAACAGCACCATCCGACCGATATTTATCATTGATAGCTAACATGACACGTGAAGAAGCGCCTTGTAATGCTTCAAAATAGAGGAAGGCATCGGTCGTTGCATATAAAGAAAATACAGCTTCATCTCCGCGAAATACCCGCTCCTCAAAATCATGCGGCAAGTAAAGTATTCCTTGCACTTTTCCTTCTTTCATCCACTCTTTGGCTTCATGGTAGTCAATTGCCTGATCATAAATTTCCGCTTGAGGGGTCGCATCCAACCATCGAATAAAATTACGACTCAATTCGCTGTGGGAATTATCAACAACGGCAACAGGAACATCCGTTACAATATTAGGAGCGTACATATAATTATAAAGCAATCCATACATGAAAATTCCTCCCATCAACACTAGTAAAACAGCATAGCTAGTACTTATGGCAAGAAACTCCCGACGGATAATAAATGATAGCTGTTGTAATTTACTTAATGTTTTCATATTTATGACTTTCTATAGCTCGTTTTAAATGGGGTAGTAATGATAAAGCCAACAAGGGGAAGATGCAGAGTATCACCATTGACGGCCAAAGATAGATGAATCCACCACCTCCGTAAAGCATGGTTTGTATCATCTCTGTAAAATGACGGACAGGGAACAGATAAGAGGCATCTCTTACTAACGGATACATATTAGAAACCGGAAAAGTTACTCCCGATAAAGTAGCCCCCAATGAACCTACCATAGAAACAACACTTATTACCAGAGAGACTGCCGGGAACAGGGAAAATATGAATAATCCGAGAGCCTGTGTAGCAATAACAAAGAGTACGGTTATCATGTTTATCAGCCACCAGCTTCCTTGAAAAGGAATATGCAGGATACCGAACATGACATAATTACCCAGCCATCCTATCAGAATATATATAAAGGTATAGGGGAGTAGTTTACCCAAAACGGCAGTTATCATATTGCCTTTAGCAGTAGCCAGCCAATCTGTAGCTGTGCGGAACTTGATTTCAATTCCGACTGTATACACAGTAGTCAGGAGAATCAATATCTGAAATAATACGAAAAAAAACGGCTGGCTCAGATAAACGGAATAATCCAAGCTCGGATTATATATCGGGTGGTTGTTGGCTTGTACCGGTAACAGGAATGTAGTAATTTGCTGTTGGTCTGCCCCGAGAGATACCGCTTCCATTACAATGGGAGATAAGGATACGGGAGCCAATGACGTTTCAAAAGCAGCCATGAGCTCACCACCTACTGACAACAAGGCATAATGATAATAATAGGAAAGAGTTGCATTCTTTCCGGTGATAGCATTCTGTTCAAATCTCGGAGGTATGGAAAGATACCCGTAGATTTCTTTTTTCTGTACGGCCCCGCGGGCTGCAGCCTCATTTACATAATGTTTTACTACCTTAAAAGTGGGCACTGCAGAGATATTCCGTGTAATAGCCCGTGAAGTAGCAGTATTGTCCTGGTCGATAATGCCTATCGGGATATTCTCCATCTGCCCGTTACCGAAAATGGTAGCCATAAAAAAGAGAGTAAACAACGGCAGGACAATACAGACACCGAAATAAAGGCGTCGTGACGTCATTCGCCGCCACTCTCTGAGCAGTACGGAGCGAAAAGGTGAATATGTTTGTGATAAATCCATTCTATGATTAATTTTATTTGCCGATTAATTTAGCGTTAGCAACACAGACATACCGGGACGCAGATCATCTACCTTTTGCGTCGGACGAGCATGAATCTCAAATGTACGCAAATCATAACTTCCGGTTTGCTTGGTTGATTTCCATGTGGCAAAGCTACCTAGCGGACTGATATAGTATATTTTAAATTCAACATCTTTTTTACCGATAGCAGGTATATCTGCGATGAAAGTTTCCCCCATTTTAAACTGCGGCATCAGATCTTCACGTACATTGAGAACAACATGTACGTCATCCATTACAACCAAACTCATGATAGGAGTACCCGGTGCAACCAGCTCTCCACGTTTTGGGAAGATGGTTGCTATTTGCCCGTCCTCCGGTGCTGTCAGCCGTGCATCGAGCAATAAAGCAGAAACTTCATCCACTGTACTTCTGGCAGCGTCTACCATACTGGCGGCAGACTCTTTATCTTCTTTTTGTGCGCCATCTACAGCCATTTGGTATTGTTCATACGCTGCACGTTCGGCTGCAACAGCTGCTTTATACATCGCTTCCACTTCATCTTTTCTCTGAGAAGTTACAACACTATCTTTATATAAAGTAAGAATACGATTATACGTTGTTTGAGCAAGACCGAGATCACTCTTTGTCTTGTTCCAGAGCTGTAATGCAGTAGCTACAATCTGGCGACGGGTTCCAGCATCTATTTTTTTATTTTGTTGTACGGCAACCTGTTCCAAAGCATTTACTTGTTGATACTTGGCATATATTTCAGGACTATTGATTACAACAAGAGTATCCCCTTGATGTACCCAATCACCTTCCCGGACAAAGAATGTGTCTATACGCCCGGGAAGTTTTCCACTAATACGAATTTCAGTCGCTTCCGCTTGCCCTTGAAGAACTAACGGCTGTTTATGCATTAATATAACTCCCAGGCCGGTGAAAATACCGACAGCCAGAAGAATGATGACAAAAGCCCATGATAGGGTTTTACTAGTTGGTTTCATTGTTTGTTACGGTTTAGGTTGATAGTTTGCAAATTGTTCCGGTGTGCCACAAAGCGAGAGTAGATTCATTAGTGCCACATCATATTCATAATATGGTGCCAGGCGATCGACGTTTACACTGGCAAGCATGGTTTCAGCATCAATAACTTCGGTAGAAGTTGCCATCCCTTCTGTAAATGATTTCTTTCGGATGCGTACCAATTCTTCACTTAAAGCAATCGTTGCATTTAAAGCTTTTACATTATCCTGTGCCTTTTCCAGCTGCGTATAAAGCTTATCTACCCCAACAGCCAGATCATCACGGGCCTTCATCTGGCCTAAAGCCAGAGTTTGTTCCGTTAATTTCGATTGCCGCACTCTTTTTTCACGATCCAGTCCGTCAAAGAGGTTCCATGTAAAACCAATGCCTACCATGGTACGCGGTAATAAATTACTCTGAATACCATGCGAATACAAGGTCTGTTTTCCAAAAAGGGCTATATTCGGCAAATAGCCGCTTTGAGCAATCCGCACTTCTTGTTTGGCAATATGCTGCTGCAGCTGTAATTGGTTGAGTGTATAGTTCCCACTGTTTACTGAAAGATCAAATAGCATTTTAGGTGGCAATGAATCATTCATAAAAAGGGGAGAGGTAGGAATGATATTGGCATCTGCATCCTTTTTATTCAGCAAAACCTTTAAGGCACTTTGCACTACTGTTTCTTCTTTTCGCGCAGCTTCCAATGCACGTTTGGCTTCATCCATATTTACCTGGGCAAAAAGCCTTCCTGCTTTGTCAATCATTCCTGCTGCCTCTAATTTCAAGGCATTTTCATAATGTTTCTTCAATCCGTTGTAGGTTTCTTCACGAACCGTCACAATTTGTTGTGCCAGTCGAAGCCCATAATAGCTTTCAACCAATAAACTTTGCTGATTGGCCGATACCTGTGCCCGACTTTCCCGTGCCAAGTCTACCATCGTTCTTCCGATGTTGGTGGCATGAAAACGCTTACCACCGGAAAAGAGTACCCACTCGGCTGATAAATCAACAGTTGTCAAATTTCTTGGAGTCAAAGGAAATATAAGGGTATTTGCCCCAATTTGATCCAGTATAGACGAAATGATCTGGTCATCCGGAATAATCGAATGTACAAAGTCTTTAGCCGGATCGGTAAACTGCGATAAAGGCTGTTTAACTTCGATCTTCTCCGACATGTGTACAAACGCACCTGTAGACTGAAGACTGGGATACCAGAAAGCATTCAACTTATCACGTTCAGCCTTCGCAATCTCAATACTCTTATCCGCTATTTTCAGACTCTGATTTCCTTGATTCAACAGATGCAGTGATTCTTCGAAACTTAATGGTGTCTGTGCATCTATCTGACCGATGGAAAAATACAAAGTCAATAGTACAAAAAGTAACTTATTTTTTTTCATACTGGTTAGGTTATATCTTATATTGAGACATTCTAACAGATAAAAAGAGAAGTTTGTTCATTTCTACTTTTTCTTCCATTAAAAAGTAGAAGATTTTATTTGAGATATAAAAATTATGTTTACCTTTGCATCATCGTTTCATAGGGTTTCTTAGCCCGGAAACATTAGCAAGTATGCGGTAATAGCTCAGTTGGTAGAGCACTAGCTTCCCAAGCTGGGGGTCGCGAGTTCGAGCCTCGTTTACCGCTCCACTGATAATCAGGTAGTTATCTTAGGATGGCTACCTGATTTTTGTTTATAGAATAAGACGTTAAACGGTGGTTGAACTGACTAAAGTTCAACCAAGAGTTCAACCAAAATTTGTCATGAATGCAACTATTAACGTCGTATGTTGTAAGTGGAAGACGCTTGCAAATGGAGAAGTACCATTAATGTTACGTATCTGTAAGGATGGTAAGAAGAAGTATCAGAGTTTAGGAATTTCTATTCCTGTTAAGTATTGGGACTTTACTAGAAATAGGCTTAAACCTAGTTGCCCAAATAGAGAATACATTCAGAAGATAATCCTCAATAAGCAGGCAGAACTTCAGCAACGAATGTTAGAATTAAAATCAGATGACAGGGAGTATACCGCCAATATGCTTCTTCTCAATGATACAGATAAGACAGTTAAACATAAGACAGTTGGTGAGTTCTATCAGGATTTAATAAAACAATATGCAAATGAGAGTAAATGTGGCAATAGACTCATTTATAAATCTTCATATAATTCTCTTTATACCTTCACTAAAGGTAATTTAGATATTCCATTCAGCGCAATTAACCCTTCATGGCTTTGTAATTATGAGAAATGGTTACGTTCTAAAGGTAACAAAGAGACAACTATGAGTTTGATGTTACGTACTTTACGTAGTACATATAATAAGGCTATTGAGAATAAATATGCACGTAAATCAGACTATCCTTTCAATGAATACAAGATTGGTAAATTTGATGTCAGCACAGAGAAGAGGGCTATAGCCAAAGCTGATATAATGAAGCTGACAGCCGATATATCTTCTGTTGGTAAGCGACAATACGTACAATTAAGTAAGGATATATTCATGTTTAGTTATTTATGTGGTGGAATCAATTTTACTGATATTGCCAATTTAACAAGTAAGAACATTGTTGACGGCAAGAGGTTACATTATATACGGCAGAAGACAGGTAAACTTATTAAGTTGGGATTATCTGATGCAGCCTTAAGAATTATTGAACGGTATGCCCCTGATAGTCATGGATATTTATTTCCCATTCTAAATGTAGAAGTACATAAGACAGCATTGCAGAAACAGAATAGAATCCATAAGATATTAAGTAAGGTTAACAGTAATCTTAAATTAATAGCTACACAATCAGGACTTGATATTAACTTAACTACTTATGTAGCTCGTCACTCGTTTGCGACTGTATTGAAGAAATCAGGAGTAAATATTGCATTAATAAGTGAAGCGCTAGGACATTCTGATTTAGCAACAACACAAATATACCTTGATAGTTTCGATAACGAACAGATAGATGATGCAATGAAGAACTTATTATAGTACATTCAATTAATCCCACTTGTAATTATTGCAGGTGGGATTATTCTTGTTAACTTTACAGCGCCAACATTAAGAAGCGATATGAGAGATTACATACTACCAATTCCAGAATTAAAGAAGATAGAACCCATACTCACGGAATACTTTGGCTATAAGCGTGCCATGTTTGAGAATGAGTTGTCAGCTACTTACTACCATGAATATCCCAACGGAATCAGTGAAGACATTTGTAAGAACTACATGACAGACTATTCATTTCTAAATACTATCGCAGTAGATAACGGAGTATTTGATTATAAACGGTATGCTCCCAAACCCACTTCTACCAGTAAGGCGTTTTATCCAAGTAGCTTCATTATAGATTCAGAACACAATATACTTATCACTCTGCCAAGTAACAATATGTTGGAACGGCTGACTGATTTATTACAGAAGCATGGTGAAACTGATAATGACGGAGTAATTGGAATAAGTATGCTTGTTGTAGCTGCCATATATGAGAAGTATAAGAATGGTGAACTTTATACAGAAGTTACCATATCAGAGAACACACTGCCTTATCTGGAACAAGTCCGTCCAGAAATGTTAAAGCTATATGAGTTGCTGAATACCAAGAGATACTCACCTTCCAAGAAGAAGGAGCTAAGGGTATTCAGTCCTATAACCATTGATAACGGAGTTAAGAAGATTACTCTTGATAACTCTTGCTATTGGCTGACTGATTTATTGGATAACTACCTTGACATCTATTTAGGAGTAAACAGTTTGGAAGAAGCCCAACAGGAATTGAAGGAAGTATATTCACAGAAGAAGGGCAGGAAAGCCAATAATGCAGCCCATAATCTAATCATGTATGGTACATTCCACCTGTTACAAAGATATTCCTCAATAAAGACCAAGAGTGAACAGATACGCATGACTTTAGACTACATGGAATTATTATTTGAAGCAGGCAGTTTCAATAATGATGAGAACTACACCAATGCAACAATAGCCTATTTGATGAAACAAGGCTATAAACCGCAATGGAAGACCAAACAGACAGAAGACTACAATTTCTCACCCAATAATCAATCTACAGAACATCTCTGGTAATTAATAATCCACCAATCCTTACAGACTACCATGTAATCACGTGGTAGTTATTTTTATGTCTTTAAATTAGCTAATTCACTGATATTCTTACATCTAAAGAATGCACACAAAATCGCCTTCTATTCTTTATAACACACCTTCCGACTATTCCTCACCTTTGCAATGTAATCAGAAACGATAAGGCGCCAAGTTGAAGATTGCACCAACTTAATTATTAATTTAAATTTAAACAATTATGAAGAAGATTTATTTGACAATTAAAATTGTAGCCAATAATGAAGTAAGAAACGTAGCTTTCGCTAAGGGTATTAACCGTGCCATCAACTTGGGTAATGTAGAGAAGATATTAGCCATGATGAAGGTCAAGGGTTATAGAAAGGCAGAAATGGTGCAGGTCGTTAATCCAAAAAATTTAATCACAACAGGTGAAATTCGTCTGGTTGACATTAACGGACAGGATATAAATCCAGAGGATGCAGCCAAATACTTCCTTGTTTTGGACGGTCAGCACAGAACCATTGCCGCATCCCTCTATAATGAATGGGCAGTGGAGAACGGAGAGGAAGCAATAAATGTACCTGCCATTGAAGTTGAACTGCAAGGGAATGAAACCATTGCAGAATACATCAACGAGATTAATATTACCAAGAAGGAATGGACTACCCCAGACTATGTGCGTGGTGCAGCCAATATTAACCCAGACAATGAATTTCTGCAACGGTACAACGAATTAATAAAGAGCGAGAAGAACCCAGACGGTTATCCAATCTCAACACTGAACCTTATCTTTTGTGGCAATAATAACGCCATATCAAAGTCTGACTTCTCTTTATTATGCTCTGGTAAGGATGAGAAGGGGAAGAAGGTGAAGAAGCCTATCATTCCAGCCTATAACATGGAGATAGGTAACAAGTTCATCCAAATCTGCAAGGATAAAGGCTTTGATGACAAGGATATTGCCAAGAGATACTTAAGTAACCAATTCAATAATATCAAGACAATTACAGGGGACGTCAAGGAAGCTGTCAAGATATTCCAGTCCATTACACAGAACGACAAGGCGGCAATGTTCAATACACACGGAAATCTGGACGAGAATTTAGTAATGGAACAGTTTGAGAAGATAAGAGAACGGTACAATCGCCCTACTACTGTCATCTCAATTAAAGACAGCAAGGAAGTGACCGCCAATGATGACACAGAGGACATTCCTTATCTGGAAGCGGAAGAAGTCTGACCATGTAAAGAGCCTATGTGACAGGTAGGCTCTTCTACTCCAGATTCTTCCAGAGTGGTGAATTTCCATTATATAATAATACGGGTTACCCTAATAAATGAAGCTGAGAGTAACTTAAAGTCTGATTATTGAGGTGACAGGTAGCTGTTTTCCAATCACCAAGCAGAAGTGGGGATAAAGTTGGAATCTCCAAAGAGTGGTGAATTATCCCTATATAAAACGGTCAGTTACCCCAATATTCAGAGTTTAGGATTATTTAAAGTCCAATAATTAGGGGCACAGGTAACATATTTAAAATCACAAAAGATAACTTATGGTAAAGTTAGAAATTCAAGAGCGGGACGGCTTCCTCATTATGGAGGACTTCCCAGAGAACTGTATCTTCAACAAGGTGAAGACAGGATGTGGTGCTACTACGATAGCACTTACCAATGACGAGAATTACATTATAGCCGTACCTACGACAGAGTTAGTAATTAATAAGTGTTATCCACCTAAGGATAAGAATGGTAAGGACATTACTTGGAAGAGGTCACAGATTCAAGCAGGCGTAAGTCCTACTAATGACAAACTGTTCGGCTTGTATGGCAGTTTCAATAAAACAGTGCAAGCCAAGTTAAGGAAGTTTCTTGATAAGGACGGAGTGAAGAAGATAATCTGCACTTATGACAAGGTTGACAAGTTGATTCCTGTTATCAATCCACTGGAATTTAAAATACTTGTGGATGAGTACCACAACCTGTTAAAACAGTACGGGTTTAGAACAATGGTGATAAATCAAATCATAGAGAACTTCAAATGCTTCAAATCCCATTGCTTCCTGACCGCAACCCCTATCCCAGAACTGTTCAAGCCCAAAGTCTTTGCTGAAATGACAGAGTACGTGGCTGACTGGAAGACGGTGGATAAGATTACAATCTACCCCTATCCATGTAAAAGCTCAAGCAGTACGACTGCCAAGATTATAAGGCATTATAAAGACAACGGTTACTTTGTGTTAGACGGGATTAAGAGTGAGGAAGCTTACTTCTTTGTTAATAGCGTAAGAGAGATTAAGGAGATACTTGAAGAAGCCAGACTGACTAATGATGATTGCAGAATTATATGTGCGGATGACGAGAAGAACCATTACAAACTGGAAGGCTTTGAAATCTCCAGTTCAACAGCTCCCGCCAAACGGTTTACATTTGTAACCTGTAAGGCGTTTGAAGGAGTGGATTATTATTCTGAAACGGCAATATGCTTCATTGTCAGCAACGGTTATAACAAGCATACCCTAATCAGCATTGATATGGATATTCCCCAGATTGCAGGACGTATCAGAACCAAATCCAATCCGTTCAGAAACAAGATAGTTCATATCTTTAATCCAAAGGTTATGAACTACTACCTTCCATTTGCTGAAATGAAGCAGAAGATAGCTAAGGAACTTGCAGCAGCAGAGGAACGGGTACAGGTATTGAATGAGAGCCAATTAGGGGAAGCTGCAAGGAAACAGCAGGACGATGAACTTAAGAAATTGGGTGCTAATACATATATCATCAAGAAGGGTGACAGGTATGAAGTCAATGACATGGTTGCCCAGTTAAAACTCTACCAACACTGGACTACACGTATAGTGTACAGGTCGGCAGAAGCATTGCAGGAAGGCTACAGACAGTTGGGCATGGCAATAGTCCAGACGTATGAATGGAACATTGCAGACGAGAATATTATCAAAGGCATACTTACCACTCCCCAATTCAGAGACAGGCTCAAACGCTTCTGTGACTTGAAGGAGAAATCCGCTCTGACTGATAACGAGCGGCAGGAGTTGGAAAGCCTTATGAAGAGAGACCCAATATTAGAACAGGGATATCAGCAGTTTGGATTAAGCCAACTAAGGAGAACAAGAACCAAGAAGGCTATCAAGGCTTTGATTGAATAAGAGTAAAACTCCAGACCACTAATACGGTTTGGAGTTTCTTATTATATACCCCAACCCAAGAATAGGGTATCTAAAATCATACCCCCGCCCTTTAGATTTAGGTCGTGTTTCTATTTGAACTTTATGCAGTGATAGAGTGAAATATTTGATTCGTCAGTGAGCCTATAAGTACATATATATCATACACAAGCCGCTCATGTTACGCCTAACACCCCTCACCAATCATTAGGAGAAATGAAAGGATAACATGAATCGCTATTCAGCCCACAAACGCTTTGAACTTCTGAAATATGCGGACTTATCAATGATTTGTATATGTCTACATATAAAGATGCACAAAGATAAGTGAATGAATAGAACTTCATGTTAAGCCCTCATTTTGTCCTCAAATGCAGTATTTACTAATCATATTAACTTAATAATTTATCAGATTATGGAATCAACATTACAGATTATGCCAGTGCAGAGAATTAGTAGAAACTTTGGTGAATATGCAGAAGAAGCGGTAATAATTGAAGAGCCAATTATTAAGCAGAAACGCCCGTTATTTATTGAAGCCAATACGATTGAAGCCAGTTTGGAACATCTAAGGAATGATTGCATTATCCCTGTATTTGCCAAAGATAACGAAGCTACATTATCTCATGTGGCTTTTATCGAAGCGGTACAGGATGCAACCAATACATTCTTTAGCGGTGAACAAATTGAATCGCCAGATATTCGTGTAAGCCATGTAATCAAAGGCAGGATTCCCGAAGCAATTCATAAGCCAGCCAATCAGTTATTAGAGAGTGACAAGACTATCTATTACGAGAGGTGTGCTTTTGTTATTGAAGTTCCTACTATCTATGAGACAGTACACGGTAACAGGCTAACACTTACTATTGGTGGTGTCAGAGCTTATAACCATACCAATCTTTATTCAAAGAAGGGTGCGGAACGCTTTAAAGTGTTTATTGGCTTTACTTGTAAGGTTTGCACAAATCTATGTGTATCTACGGACGGTTATCTTAGTTGCTTGGAAGTTACCAATACAAGGGATTTATATCAAGCGGTATTGGAGATGTTCCACAAATACGATGCAGCCAAACACATACATTTGATGCAGTCTTTAGGCAATACCAGTATGACAGAGCATCAGTTCTGCCAGTTACTTGGAAGAATGAGACTTTATCAGTCATTACCGCAAGGCTATCAAAAGGATATACCTAAAATGTTGCTTACTGATACACAGGTTAACAATGTGGCTAAAGCGTATATCAATGACGAGAACTTTGGCAGCTTGGGAAATGACTTGTCTATGTGGAAGTTCTACAACTTGCTCACAGGTGCAAATAAGAGTAGCTATATAGATTCATTCTTGGATAGAGCCTATAATGCTACAGAACTTGCAACGGGTATATGTTCCGCTTTACATGGTGATAACAAATACCAATGGTTTCTTAGTTAATGGTATTTGAGAATACATAGGATTGTCAAATACTCAATATCTGAAACTATGAGGAGTTTGTTTTATCTACTTGCTGTGATTGCTACGTTCTTTGTAAGTGTGCTATTATATCCAGTTATGATAATTGGATATATTCTATTGATTGGCTATTGTCTTACTAAGAGATTATAGTACTACTGAAAGGGTATCTATATACTATATATAGGTACTCTTTCTCTATTATTAGCCAGTAGTATAATATTCACTTCTGTTATTAGTGAATGTTTAGCTAATAATCAGTAAGTTAGATATTCCAACTCAAAATTAATATTCACTTTTATTAGTTTCACTATAAAACAGAACGTTATGTCACTTAAATATTCAAGTACAACAGCAGATTATCTGCAATGGAGCGAAGCAATGAACTTAGTAAGAAAGTTGGCAAGGGATAGTAATTATAAGATGTCACTTCTTATCGCTTTGGGTTGCTTCACAGGTCTAAGAATTTCTGATATTCTTGCTTTGAGGTGGAATCAGATATTAGATGCGGAAGAATTTACCATTACAGAGATTAAGACAGGGAAGCAAAGGACTATTAGGATTAATATGCAGCTACAACAACATATCAGAGATTGTTATGAGCATATAAATCCAGTTGGCATAAATGCACCTGTATTGATAAGTCAGAAGGGAACAGTGTACACAGTTCAGAGAATCAATGTCATGTTGAAGGAGATTAAGAAAAAATACAGGCTACAAATAGGCAATTTTTCGTGTCATTCTCTTAGAAAGACCTTTGGCAGACAGGTTTATAATATGAACAGTGATAATTCAGAGCTTGCACTTGTCAAGCTCATGGAGCTATTCAATCATTCCAGTGTATCAATTACTAAAAGATACTTGGGATTGAGGCAAGAGGAATTATTAAATACTTATGACTGTCTTAGCTTCTGATAATTGGGTTGGTATGAAAGTTCAGAATTTCTACTTATATGGGGATTTGGCAAGTTTCATACCAACCTTGAATTATTGAGCAGAGACAGCTCTCAACTTTTAATAAACAATAGTTCTTGCAAATTAAACAGCTTTTAGTAACTTTGTAGCAATTTCAGACTTCTATGGAGATAGTTCTGAAAGGACATAGTTAACGAAGAGCGTTTGATATATTATCCTGTTATGAAATCTGGACAATTTCAAAGAATGAGGATAGTAGGCAAGAACGCTCACGTCAGTGTTATATATTCATCTTAAGGGATGAACTATATATTTTTCTGGCGTGGGCTATTGTTTATTACTCATTCTTGGGCAGTCCAGAGCCTCATAACGGTAATATTCAATAGTTTCCACGCTTTTTTGTATTGTATAACAGTCAGCAGGGAACTCTGGCTATAATAAATATTCTATAGACACAAAAAGAAAAACAATTATTACTTATCAACACTTAAATGCAGTGGAATCAATGATTTAATATAAAGTGACAGTGTTTTGCTGTGAATTCCCCACTTTATCAATAAACTATTATCTTTAAAGGGAATGAGAAGATTACAGATAACTATGATTACATGGAAAAGAAATTCAAACTAATAATTTCCCCAGAACGGTGTGATGCAGAAGCGTTAGCTCATTTTATAGCAGAGCTTGAAAGGCTTAAATTAGGTGTACTTACAAATGGAGAAATTGTTTACGATGACAAGAATGAAAAAGAAGTCTTTAATTTAATGGAGAAATGTATTTTAAATAAAGAGTAACAGATTATGAAAGCATTACATTTTTTACCAATAACCTTATTGAGCATTATCTCATGTATGAGTATCATCGCTTGTAGTAACGATGATAGCAATAAGAAAAATGATGAAGTCATTACTATTACCCCTTTGGGAAATTCTCAAAGATATTTCGATAATGGGCTAACTTTTACTTCACAATCTGGAAGTGAAAATATAGAATTTACTTGTAATGGAGACTGGAACGTTTCTGTAGCTAATACAATTGGAGGAGAGACATGGTGCACTGTTACTCCTGCAAATGGCAAAGCAGGAGAAGGTGGGTTTACTGTGAATATAGTTGAGAATAAAGGATATGATGATAGAAATGTTACCATAACTCTCACTGTTGGAAATATAAAGAAAACAATTGTTGTAACTCAAAAGCAAAAGGATGCTATATTGCTGACTGCGAACAAATATGAGTTAGACAATAAAGGTGGCAAGATTAATTTGGAGGTAAAAACCAATGTCAACTATACTGTTACAATAAATGAAACAGACAAAAAGTGGATAAAACAAGTAGGTAGTAATACTAGAGCTTTATCAAGTAGCACGTTAACCTTTGATATATCTCCCAATGAAGAATATGAAAAACGAGAAGGAGTAATTTATATTACAAATGGTGAGCTAACAGAGACTGTACACGTCTACCAAGCTAGTGGTGGAGTTGTCATGTTGACTAAAAATGAATACTTTATAAGTGATAAGGAGCAAACTATTGCTGTAGACATAAAAAGCAATTTTAATTTTGAGGTTAAAATGCCTAATGTGGATTGGATTTCTATTGCACCTTCAACCAAATCAATGTCCAGCCACACTCTTTATTATATAATCAGTCCAAATGAAGAATATGATAGTCGTGAAAGTGAAATCATTTTTTATGATAAGAGCAATGTCAAACTTGCAGATACATTAAAAATTATACAAGCGCAAAAGGATGCTATTATCATATCTAAGAAAGAATATGAAGTAAACTCAAAAGAAAATACAATCGAATTTGAAGTAAATTCAAATATTGATTTTAAGGTTTCTATTCCCAGTGCTGCAAGTAAATGGATAGAGAATATAACTACTATTCAAACTAGAGGTCTTATTTCTCATAAAGTATATCTAAAAATAAATGAGAATACCTCTACTTATGGACGTTCAGCCAAAGTTGCAATAAAACATACACAGAGTAATGTCACGGACACAGTATTCATTAGTCAATTAGGTGTACCAAGCTTGTCGCCTAGCAGCAAAACATATCATACTTATCCTAAAGGTGGAGAAATCTCCGTTTCCTTGTCCACCAATACTAATTATACAGTGGAAATTCTTGGAGATGCAAAAGAATGGATAACTCAACCACAAACAAGAGGCTTTAGAGAAGATATCTTATCTTTCTTTATATCTGAAAACAATGGTGATAAGCGGACTGGAGAAATAAAAATTATTAGTGAAAATGAAGAAACGGAATCAATTATTACAGTTGAACAAGAATCATACATTCATGAAGGAAATATTTCTATTCGGGGAAATCGGAAATTGCAAGAGATAGGGGAAAGAGGATATAAACAAATAAATGGAAATCTTGATATTCTTTGTTTTAATAATAACAAAGAAGATATGATAACCTCTTTAGAGGTTTTAAACTCAATTACACAAATTAATGGAGACTTACTACTCAATAATTGTGATATTGAGAACTTTAATGGACTGAATCAATTGAGAAAAATACAAGGGGATTTTGTGATTGAATCGCTGAATAATTTCAATAGAATAGAGTCTTTTAATGGGCTAGATAATCTTGAAGAGATTGGTGGAGATTTTATAATGAAAGACAGATTACCATATAACGGTGAAAAATCTACTGTAAATAGTAATTTTTCACAGCTAAAGGACTTTAAAGGATTAGAAAATCTTAAGAAGATAGGTGGCAATTTCCAACTCATTGGATTAGGATATTTTCGATATCAAAATTCTCCTTATTACTATACTTCGTTTAACGAATTAGAATCATTTGAAGGGTTGGAAAGATTAACTACTATTGGAGGGAACTTTAAAATTTCTTCTGAAGGAAATGATAAGTATATATCATTTAAGAAACTTTCCTCTTTAAACAATTTAACTAATCTAGCAAGCATAGGTGGTAACTTTGAAATATATGCTCCAGAGTACGAAATTGCTCAATTAAATACAATTGAATTACCTACCCTAAAGCAGATAAATGGTTATATCTATATGAGAAATGGTTTCTATATGGGAAATAGAAATCGGATGAATCTTGTTCTTGAAAATCTTGAAAAATTGGGAGGTTTTGAATGTAAATCCTATACAATCCTCAATGCCCCCAAGTTAAAAAGGATTGATGAAAAATTATATATTGGAGTAACAGCATCAAAAGTTGGGAGTATAAATGCACAAGAAATTCTGAATGGTCTTTCTTCGATTACTTATGTTGGTAAGGATTTAAGAATCGACTGTTCTGGTATAGAATCTTTTGAACCTCTTAGAAATTTGTCATTTGTGGGAGGAGATTTGATATTTGATATTGGTGGAAGTGAAAGAAATAATTTGCAATCTTTCACAGGATTCGAAAGTTTGACTACAATTGGTGGAAGATTAATATGGGGAACAGGTGTGAGTTCTGCTGGTAGTGTTAGCACTTATACCAGTTTTAGCAATATACAATCCTTTCAAGGCTTCAACAATTTATCATCCATTGGTGGTTTTCGAATGAGTATTAACTATGGTGATTTTTCCAAGTTTACATCTTTTGCAGGATTGGAGAATTTGAGACAAATAAAAGGTGATTTCACTATTGAAATTGAAGATAGTTTTTGGGGATTATCTGATATTAGTGCGTTAACAAATTTAGAAACTGTAGAAGGTAGTGAATTCAAAATAAAAGGGTGTTACAAGTTAAAAGATTTCACTCCTTTAAAGCAAGCATTAACTTCATATCAAGGTACTTTTTTAACATATTCTAATGGCTATAATCCTACCAAAGAACAAATCCTAAATGGGGAAGGTAAACAATAACATATAATCAAAAAGAAGAAAGGCAGCATTTGAAGTAACATTCATTTGCTGCTTTTATTTTTACAGAAGGGTGCAAATTAATGCCCCTCATACACGCTTTATTTTTTTATCCTATTTATTGAGTATGCTTACAATAGGAACAGTCTTATCAAAACCTGCCTTTGTTGAGTATTTGAATGTCCCAATCTGCTTTGCACATTTTCCTTCAGGAACTTTGATAACTTGGTCGTCATAATACGATTTCCCTTCATCACACAAAAATAAAACCATTAGTCCTGTTGATATTGAGAGTTCGTCAATTTCATTAGCTAAAGCGTCACCTGAATCAAGAACCTGAAAGACCTCAAAATTATTTTCACTAATGCAATCCCCTTCTTTTTCAAAGAATGTCATTCCATTATTTGAAGATTCTCCATTTGACGAATTTCCAATAAGTGCAGCAATAACAAGCATTAAAATAGCACCTGTAACAATGCCTGCAATAAATATTAATACCTTTTTCATAATCTAATTATAAATCTTCACCATTTGCCCTATTGTATTCATTATCATAGTACATTGTTATGTAATATTTTCCTTGAAAATCTGAAATCATAAACCAAACAGGTCTCTTCATTAAATACTCTATGGAAAGTTTAACCATTTCTGATTGTAATTCTTCTGTTGGATTTGCAAGCTGCTCGGTTGTATATTTAGGCGATAGAGCTGACATTAACATTTTCGCAACAGCAATAGTATCTGTTTTTTGATAAAAAATAGCTTCATAACGTTTCTTATGCACAGTCATTTCATAAGAAATATCTTCATCTTCGGATATAGTCTGATTCTCCTCCAATGAAAGATACTTAGAATTATTTTTAAACTGCTCACAAAGTTTATTGAACCTTATTTGAATAGACCTTTCATCAATGTTATTAGCATCGCAAACCATTATTCGACAAACCTTATTGTTGTTTGTGGCAATATGTATATTGACATCCGTACCATTAAACTCACCAACTAGAATATCCTTATTGTGTTGACTGCTTGTATAACCTTTAGCTTTTAATTTCTGAATCATTTCAGATTTACTCCCATCCACAGGAATACCTAGAAATTTAGTAACGTCTTCTTGCGCATAAATCACTATTGAAGATATGAGCAACATTGTAATTGATAGTAGTTTTTTCATATTATCAAAATTTTCCGTTCTTCAGTTTCTACAAGAACATCAATACAATACATCGAAGCGTGAAACTGTAATGCTATCTTTGCCCCTTTGAATAATTTCCCACATTTTGCAACAAGGTAGCATAACGCTTCTGTTTTACTAATTCAATTACAAATATAATAATTATTAATTATATGAATAATATCTTTTTATCAAAAAACTTAGATTTAATAGATGCATTAATATATGAACGAATAAAAAGGGGACAAATTAATTGCACCCTTAAAAACTGATTCAACTAATTATCTATTATACAAGAAGGCGGCATTTGAACTATCTATCATATGTCGCCTTTTTAGTTCATTTCCTTCTCTTCTTATCTAATTCATGCTTATCCTTCTTAGCTGAATTTGAGAATAGTTGTTCTAGCATCTCCCTTGTTACAGGTCTGTATATAATATCTGTATATGTAGTTTCTCTAATCTCTTGTGGTAAATAAGAAATCACGGTGCTCTTTTTGGGTGTTACTTGCATATTTTTGTAGAAATAAATAGGTTGGTAATTGATTTATCTATAGCAAAGGTACTGATAAGAATCTGTCCAATCTAATGTAAAAGATACATTCTGGATTATTGAGGTATGTGTTTGTATTGGAAGAAAATGTCAAAGTGGTAGATAGCGACAAAATGGAATTATTGCTTCTATAAGCAGAATAATGGATAAAGATGTACATAAACTAAAGGAAGTCCCGAAGCTAAGAATTATGCAGAGAACTTTGCCGAGTATTATAAAGATATACAAGGCAAATAAGTGATTAAAAATTAAAAGCCAGTTATCGAGATGATAGCTGGCTTTTTATCTAAATATGAATTGTCACATCTAAATGCAGACTAAAATTCTAATCTCAAAATTATGCCTTATACATAATTAATCCTATCTTTGTGTCGTTCAAACAAGGCTAGATAAGTACAAATTTGAGGAACTAACTTTGTAAGTTACTGACAAACAGTACCCAATCTAAACATACGGTTTTTATTCAAAACAGCATACCTGCACGCCTATTTTTTTTCGCTTTTTTAATTAGCCATTTCAGAGATGAACTTGATTCTCACCAGTCGGACTTCCTCTTCGGTAAATTCATCACCCAGTTCATCAAGAGCATCATCAATTTTGTCTGTCGTAGATTCCTTGAAATAATCATAGATATCGAGCA
>OGHC01000329.1_pt1 | contig 38721 bp, 34 predicted proteins | sample 1571381 | NCBI WGS metagenome assembly OGHC01 (sample SAMEA2581945, study PRJEB24529) | metagenome | biome: Human gut stool | place: China | collected 2011 | reverse complement strand
TGTCGCGCTATGAGCTTTGCCCTGAGGAGATGGACTGTAAAAATCCGAAAACCAGACGCCTTATAAATGACGTAATGAAAAGAGCACAAAGACATATTCGCCGTGACATAACCTCCTTTGACAAAATGAACGTGGACGTTATGGAGACGGACGAAGGGTGTATTATGATTCTCTGCTTTAAGGGCATAAAAACCAAAAGGCCGTTTTCGGGCTACGTCTGTGTTTTGCCGCAGACGGATGACATTTTCAGACTTGCAAGGAAAAAATAAGACAGGCGAGTCTTTTTTTTGACGGCAACAGCTATGCCGCCTGCGTTCTGCCGTATGCGGTCTTTTCAAGAGAAATATTTTTTGTGCTCAGCGAATTCGGGAACCCGGTGAGGGCGACTGTCGGCACAAGAGAGTACCTTTTCGAGCATAAAAAGCTTATAAGCCGCGATTTTATATCGTCGCTGACCTCTTGAAGTCGGCTATGGTCTTTTTTATGTCGTCGCTGCCGAAGAGCGCGCTTCCGGAAACAAATGCGTTGGCGCCTGCCTTTGCGGCAACCGAAATTGTGTCTTTATTTATTCCGCCGTCAACCTCAATGTCGATGTCCTTGAGCCCGCGGCGTTCTATTTCGTTTTTAACAGCGGTGATCTTGGGCATCATATCCTCCATAAAGCTTTGGCCGCCGAAGCCGGGCTCAACCGTCATTATAAGCACGAGTGAGAGCTTGTCAAGATACGGATATATCTCCTCTATCGGAGTTCCGGGCTTTACCGAAAGTCCAGCCTTTTTGCCGAGTGACAGGATTTCATCTATCGTCTTTTCCGTATCGGAGTCTGACTCCGTGTGGAATGTGATTATGTCGGAGCCTGCCTTTGCGAAGTCCGGCACGTATTTATAAGGGTCGCTTATCATAAGATGCACGTCAAAGGTAAGCTTTGTCGCTTTTCTTATGCACTTTACTATCGGCGCGCCGAGCGTGATGTTCGGGACAAAATGCCCGTCCATAACGTCTACGTGAATCATATCCGCGCCGCATTCCTCCATTTTTTTAAGTTCGCTCTCAAGATTGCCGTAATCGCTTGAGAGAATTGACGGTGATATTTTTACCATAATTTCTCCTTTTTATAACGCTGTCGGTTTCCCTTAGAAAGCCGAATAATCTTAACACAAAGTCTTTAGTTAAAAATTAACTGTCACGCCGCCGCAGCGGCGTCTGCCGAAGCCGTATCGCTCTCGGCTGCGGTGTCTGACGCGTCGGTGCCGTCTGAGACGGGCTGAGTTTCACTCGCAGCCTCTGCGGAAGAGGTGGTTTCGGGTGCTTCTGTCGGCGCCTCGGTGACGGGCTGAACGGCGGTGGTTGCCGTCTCGGGCGAAGATGTAGCCTGAATGGAATTTATATAATAGCTGCCGTCTTTTTCCCTTAAAGTGATTTTCATATATTTGTCGGGCTCGGGAGCCACCATATCGCCTTCGCTGTTTTGTGCCCATTGGTCTCCTGCAAGGTATCCGACGGTCAAAACCACGGCGCCGCTTTTTTTCTGAACCTTTATAACGTCGGGCGTATAGGTAGGGACAATACCGGTAAGCGGGATAGAGTATGTGTGTTTAGCCGAATCATAGGTGAACGTGTAGCCGTAGCCGTTTACCGTGGCGTGCTCGGGTTCGGTGTCCGTACCGAAAAGCTTGTGAAATTCGGCGGTTACGTCCTCCTCGGGAATTATCATACCGTCTTCGCCGTACTCGTATTTGTCCGGCGAGAGGTTGCTCTTTAAAATAGACCAAACGGAAATGTCGATAAGCTGATTTTTATTTGCCTTTGTGATGTCGTCAAACGGGTCGGGGTCGTTCATCACGACAGGCGTCAGCATGGTATTGTATTCGTCTATGTTTTTGCTTTTGATTACCGCTTTTTTTGTGGCGTTTACTCCGGCGAGAATTACGCAGACAAGGCCTATTACGGCAAATACCGTTATTACAAGGCCCAAGGGGAACGCCCATCGGTTTTTACGCTTTTTATTTACATTAGCCTCAGACATTCTGACTCTCCTAACTTATCTTATCTGACCGTTTCCGAAAATTTCGTATTTAAACGACGTGAGCTGCGGCAGACCGAGAGGGCCTCTCGCGTGGAGCTTTTGCGTGGATATGCCTATTTCCGCTCCGAAGCCGAATTCGCCGCCGTCGGTAAAGCGCGTGCTGGCATTGCGATAGACTGCCGCCGCGTCCACTCTCGACATAAATTCGTTTGCCGCCTCGTCATTTTCGGTGACGATGCACTCGCTGTGACCCGTTCCGTATTTATAGATATGCTCTATGGCCTCGTCGATATTATCTACTATCTTTACCGACATTATGTAGTCGAGGTACTCGCGACCCCAATCGTCCTCGGAGGCTTCCTTTATATCGGGGAGTATCTCTTTAGACGTCTTGTCGCCGCGCAGCTCGACATTTTTTTCGTCAAGTCGCTTTTTGATGAGCTTCAGCGCCTTTTCGGCAACGTCCTTGTGAATTAAAAGGCTCTCGGCTGCGTTGCATACGGACGGGAGCGATGTCTTGGCGTTAAATATAATGTCGGCCGCCATATCGAGGTCGGCGTCCTTATCGACGTAAATATGGCAGTTGCCGACGCCCGTCTCTATAACGGGGACGGTGGAGTTTTTGACCACCGTGCCTATAAGCCTTGCGCTGCCGCGCGGAATCAGCACGTCTACATATTTGTTCATGGTCATAAGCTCGTTGGCACTCTCGTGAGAAATGTCGGTTATAAACTGTATGCAGTCCTCCGGTAAGGGCGATTTTTTGAGGGCGGCGCGCATTACATTAAATATTGCGGTGTTCGAGTGTATCGCCTCCCTGCCGCCGCGAAGCACGGAGCAGTTGCCCGATTTAAGGCAAAGCGAAGCCGCATCGGACGTGACGTTGGGGCGAGCCTCAAATATAACGGCCTTGTTATATCGGAGAGTGTTTTACCGACGGGGTCGGGCAGGTCGGCAACCTCAATAACGCCCTTTGCCATACCGTCTATCCTGTCGGGGGAGAGAAGAAGTCTGTCCAAAAGGACCTTGGGTAAGCCGTTCTCCTCGGCAGCCTTCATATCCTTATCGTTTTCGCGGAGAATATAATCCTTGTTACTTTTAAGCTCTTCGGCTATAAGTAAAAGAGCCTTGTTTTTATCGTTTGCCGAGGCTGTTGAGAGCTTTTTCGCAGCCTCCTTTGCGTTTCGGCATTTAAGCTCGGTATCAGTCATTTTGTTTCAATCCTTTTTACCTACAAAAAATGTTCCTATTTGCTTGCTGTCGAGAGCCTTGTATATGTCCTCGGGAGCGGAGCCGTTCATAACTATCATATCTATTCCCGCGCTCATGGCTATTTGAGCCGCGTGCAGCTTTGTTACCATTCCGCCGGTGCCGAATTTTGAGCCGTGACCGCCCGCAAAGCCTATAAGCTCGTCTGTAATCTCGGTTACGGTGGGTATTATTTCGGCGTCCTCGTCGACTGTGGGGTTGCCGTTATAAAGCCCGTCTATGTCGGTGAGGATTATCAGCGCGTCGGCTCCTATGAGCTTTGCGACTATCGCCGAGAGACAGTCATTGTCGCCGTAGACAATTTCCTCAACGCCTATTGCGTCGTTTTCGTTTACTACGGGAATTGCGCCGTATGAAAAGAGTTTATCAAAGGTATTTATAAGATTTTTGCGCCTTTCGGGGGACTCCACGTCGCTTTTTGTGAACAGGAGTTGGCCTATTTTATGACCGTATTCGCTGAACATCTTGTCATACATATACATAAGCTCGCATTGACCTACGGTGGACGCCGCCTGCCTGCCGGGGGTGTCCTTCGGACGCTCCGGGAGCCCGAGCTTTCCCGTGCCGACACCTATCGCACCGGAGGAGACGAGAGTTACCTTGATGCCCGAATTTTCAATATCCGAGAGTACCGAGATAAGCTTATGCATTCTTCTTATATTTGTTTTTCCGGTGTCGTAGAAAAGCGTGGAGGTTCCCCCTTTGACAAGGAGCATTTTTACATACTTTAATACCGCCAAGACATATCCTCCCACAAGCCCCGCCTTACAGGGCGCGAAATAATAATATTTATACACTGTAAATTATATCATACGAAAAGGGATTTAACAATATAAAATATTTTTCGCGGCACCTTTTTAAATTTAACCGAATTGTAATTTTTTGTATATGTTTTTGTAATTTCGATGTTGTATAAACTTACTGTGTAGGGAGGCGGCTCGAAAAACGGAGATATAAAATATTTGTATTCCGTTTTGTGTGATAATCTGTTAAAATAAAATCAGCCGAGCAGGCGAAAAATACGGAAGAGGGGCAAAGTTATGTATAACGTTCTTGTGTGTGACGACGACAAAGCGATACTCGACTCACTCGAAATATATTTAAATCTTGAGGGGTATAAGGTTTTTAAGGCGGAAAACGGCAGGCAGGCATTGAAAACAGCGGAGGAAAACGAGCTGCAATGTATAATTCTCGATATTATGATGCCTGACCTCGACGGACTCAACGCAACGCTGAAGCTCCGTGAGAGCAAAAACATACCGATAATCCTACTCTCTGCCAAGAGTGAGGATACGGACAAGATAACGGGTCTTTCGTTCGGAGCGGATGACTATGTGACAAAGCCGTTTAATCCGCTTGAGCTTATGGCACGGGTGAAATCGCAGATAAGGCGTTATGTTTCGCTCGGCAGTATGGAGAAAAAGGACAGCCTTATAGTTACGGGAGGGCTCGCTCTTGACCTCGATTCCAAAGAGATTACGCTCGACGGCGAAAAAGTCAAGCTTACCGCTACGGAATACGGCATACTCGAATATCTTATGAAAAATATAGGCAGAGTGCACTCTACGAAGCAGATATACGAAGCGGTGTGGAAGGAGCCGTCGTTCCAGACGGAAAAAACCGTGACCGTGCACATACGCAGAATAAGAGAAAAAATAGAGATAAATCCCAAAGAGCCGAAATATTTAAAGGTGGTGTGGGGCATTGGCTATAAAATCGAAAAGCTTTAAAACTTCGTTCGGATTAAAGCTCGTTGCATTTTTTATTGCGGCGTTGCTTGCGTTTTCCTCGGCGATTTGTGCGGTTAAGGCTATAAACGACCTGTTCAGATACGGCTCGGAGATCCTTACAAAGCCGGCAAAAAGTCTTGATATGACCGAAACGTCGCTGTTTGCATCGAAGCTGAGCTCCGATGTGCAGTCGATATATGCCGGCAGCGGCCTTATGACGTGGGACGCATATAAAAGCACGTATTACAGCACTTTCGACGAGGAGCTGAGCGCGGCTCGCACGGAGCTGGAGCGCTTCAAAAAGGAAAGTATGTCAGAGGCTGTGGCGGCATATAGTGATAAATATGCCGCTTCCGAGTATTCTTCTTCTCAAAAGAGTGCCGCTCAATCCTCTTCTCAAAAGAGCGCCGATGTTACGCAGGCCGACGTTTCCTCCTATACGACAAATGTCTACGGAAACGTCTCTGCCTATTCCCGCTCCGACAACGTAGTTTCGCCGAATTACGACAAGGACTACTATGACGGTTGCCGTGAGAGCTATTCGCTTAAGAGCGGAGATTCGGGGAATGTCACCTTTTCGACCTCCACCACGGACGAGGAACTGGTATCGCTCGTGAGCAATGCATATTCTCAGGTTATGTCTGCGGCGCGCCGTGAGTATGAAACGACGGTCGCCATGGAGAGCCGCAGCATCAAAAATATAAAGAACCTTAAATACTATATATATAATCCGTCTACCGGCGAAATAATCACAAATCTTGAGACGGAAACGAGCGAGGAGAAAGCGAACGAAATTAAAAAATCGGGAGATTATTCGGCGTTTACAAGCGGAAGCAGATGGTATATGGTCTATACTGCCGACGGAGGACTTGTCGCGGCAAGTCCGCAAATAACCCGCGATACGCTCTATACCGTACAGAGCGGCGATAAATACTATTTTAACCTTAAATCGGATTACTACTACAAACGCACGCTGTCAAACGTTCTCGGATCATGCTTTTCAAACAACGGCTATGATATAATTCTGATGCTTCCCGAAACGCTGTCGGAAGGCGACGATTATTACAATATGCAGTCGGAGATGGTAAAAAGCAGTGCCGATACATACAACTATATATTTTTAAGCCTTGCATCTATGCTTGTTCTTGCCATGGTGTCGGTTTACCTTATATATGCGGCAGGCGAGACGGCAGGCCCCGAAAAAATCAAATTTTCGTTTCTCGACAAGCTTCCGACGGACTTGCATTTTGTTTTGGCTGCCGCTGTTGCGGGGGCGGGAGTTTACGGAATTTTAACCTTGGCAGCCGATTACAAACATGCTTTCGATTACTATGCCGACGGCAAAGCGCTTATGATGTTTGTGGTTATGTCGCTTATTGCCACTGCGGTGTGGGCTGTGCTGCTTGAATGGCTCTGTTCTGTTTCTAAATATTACAAGGCGAAAAAGAACTGGCTTCGATCAACGCTTGTTTGGTATATTATAAGGCTTATCGGGAAATTATTTTCGCCGCTTAAAAGGCTTCGTGAAAAGCCGGTGCGCTTAAGGCGCCGTGTGCTGCTTGTGCTTATAGGCTATATAATCGGCAACACCGTGCTGACGGGCGTTACGGCTATGTGCAGAGGATTTTGGTTCGTTCTTCTTACAGCGGTGCTGCTGCTGTATAATATTCTGACTGTTTCGCTTATGTGGAAATATGTGCTGTCGCTTGACCGCATAATAGCGGCGTCGGAGAACGCAAAAACCGGAGAGCCTCCCGAAAACATCTATTCGGAAAATATGCCTGAGCCCTTAAAAACGCTGGCGCTCAATCTCAGCCTTACGCAGGAGGAGATGCAAAAGGCGATAAACGAGGCGGTAAAGGGCGAAAGAATGAAAACCGAGCTTATAACAAATGTGTCGCACGACCTTAAAACGCCGCTCACCTCGATAATCTCATATGTCGATTTGCTCAAAAAGTGCGACATAGACGATATTTCGGCACAAAAATATATAAACGTGCTCGATGAAAAATCCATAAGACTCAAAAGACTTATCGAGGACCTTGTCGAGGCGTCAAAGGCGTCATCGGGAGCCGTGACGTTTAACAAGATGAATGTTAATCTCCATGAGCTTGCGGTTCAGGCGGTCGGTGAAATGTCCGACGCTTTTGAGGAGAGAAATCTCGACGCGGTGCTCAACGAGCCGACGGAGCCGATAGTTATATACGCCGACAGCCAAAAGACGTGGCGAATCATAGACAATCTTTTGAGCAACGTCAAAAAGTATGCTCTCCCCGGTACGAGAGTATATATAGACGTCGGAAAGGACAGCTCATACGGTACAATAACGATAAAAAACACTTCACGCGAAAAGCTGAATATAGACCCCGATGAGCTGACTCAGCGCTTTGTACGCGGAGACGAGTCACGTACCATGGAGGGCAGCGGCCTCGGGCTTTCGATAGCAAAGGATTTGTGCGTGCTTCAGGGCGGAAAGCTTGAGCTCTCAATAGACGGCGACCTGTTTAAGGCGACGGTGAAAATGCCGCTTGTGTATTCTTGTGACGGCGAGCAGGGAAGCGCGCAATAAGAAAATAAATAAGCCGAGCCTGCGTAAAACGTAAGCTCGGCTCTTGTTTTATATTTGCGGTAAAATCGGACTATACAAAAAAGCAAAAAAATGTTACAATCAACGGGAAGACTGAAGATGGGAAGGTGCGCTTTGGAAAAATTCGAAATAGCCGGTCTGACGGTTGAATTTGAGACGGGAGACGGACTGCTTTTTGAGCGCAGCAGACCGTATCTCACAAGTGACGATAAAAAAACCGACATAAAAATAGAACTCGACGATGACTTCTTTATGCGTAGGCGGCAAAGCTATCCAATGCTGTCGCTCGATGAGTGCCGATATGTGTGGACAGGCGAGGCGTTTTATTTAAAGCTGCTTGAATTTAACGGCTTTATGCTTCACTCGTCGTGCGTGTGCCGCGGCGGCAATGCCTATCTTTTTTCCGCGCGCAGCGGAACCGGCAAATCCACGCACACGCATCTTTGGCTCTCGGAATTTCCCGACGCATATATATTAAACGACGATAAGCCGGCGATTATCATAAACGAAAGCGGCGCAGTTGCCTGCGGCACACCGTTCAGCGGCAAAAACGACGAGAGCAGAAACGCCGCGGCCCCGATAAGGGCTGTTGTGTTTATAGAGAGAAGCCGAGAGAACAGTATTGAAAAAATAAGTCCGGCGAGTGCCGTGCCGCTGTTTATGTCACAGACCGTGCGCCCGAAAACACCGCGATATATGGGTGTCCTTTTGGGGCTGCTCGACGCTCTTTTAAAAGAAGTGCCGGTCTTTTTGCTCAAATGCAATATGGACCCGTCGGCGGCGCACGTGTCGTATGACGGAATAGAGGAATATTACAGACAAAATCCGAGAGCTTAAAAAAAGAAAGGCAGTGCTTGTATATGAAAATTAAAGACGGCTTTATGCTAAGTGAGGTTGCCGGAAGCTATGTGGTTGTGCCGGTCGGAGCCGTTCAAGCGGACTTCACGGGCATGATAACCCTGAATCCCGTCGGCGCATTTTTGTGGGGCAAGCTCGAAAAGGAAACCACGCGCGACGAGCTTTTGAAAAGCGTACTCTCACGGTACGATACAGACGAAAAGACCGCGGCACAGGATATTGACCGCTATCTTGAAAAGCTCCGCAAAAACGGACTTTTAGAGGAATGATATTTTGGACGGCAAAAAAAGAGTTAAATTAGAGGAGCTGCTCCCGATAATCGAGGAGAAGCTCTCGGCCGGCGGAACGGTCGTTTTACCGATTACGGGAACGAGCATGCTGCCGCTGCTTGTGGCGGGCAGAGACAAGGTTACGCTTAAAAGTGCCGTTTTGCCGCTTGAAAAAGATGCGATTCCGTTTTACCGCCGAAACGACGGCACATTTGTGCTGCACAGAAAAGTCGGCGAGGACGAAAACGGATACGTTATGTGCGGCGACAATCAATGGGTCAGGGAGCACGGCATAACCGATAAGAACATAATAGGCGAGGTTGCGTTTATAACGCGCAAGGGAAAAACCTTTTCCGTGGGCAGCCGTAGATACCGCCTCTATGTTAAGCTTTGGAAACTTCTGTTTCCCGTGAGGAAATATATAGTAAAAATAAGGGGGAAGCTCGGTAAGTGAAAAAAAGCTCTGCCGAAAAATGGATAGCCTCTCACTCAAAAAAAGAGAGCCCTCGCATGGTGCTGCTGATAATCGGCAACGCCCTGTTTTCCGTGTGCGGAGTTATGACGGAACTGTATGCGAAGTATATAATAGACGCGGCGCAAAATGCCGATAAAAACGCTCTGATTAAAAACGGCGTCGCTTTGGGCGCACTCATACTTTTACAGACATTTCTCAAGGTTGTTTGCAAAGCACTTGAGGCGAGAGTACAGGGCAAAATCGAGATAAGCATTAAAACAGAGCTGTTTTCATCAATACTCAAAAAGGACTACGAAAAAATCACCTCGATTCACACGGGCGAGCTTATGACAAGGCTCACAAGTGACGTCTCGGTGGTTTCCGACGGCGTTGTAACGATATTGCCGTCCGCCGTTGCTATGGTGACGAGGCTCGTTTGCGCCTTTGCGGCTCTTTTTTCGCTTGACAGGATGTTTTCACTCATATTGCTGTCAGGCGGAGCTTTGCTGTTTGTATTCACCCGATTCTTTCGCGGCAAAATGAAGTCTCTTCACAAGGCGGTGCAAAAAACCGACGGCGGAGTCCGCTCCTTTATGCAGGAGGTAATAGAAAATCTGCTCGTCGTTAAGATATTTGACGTTGCCGATATGATGAAAGACCGCTCGAAGGTGTATCAGGACGAAAATTACTATGCTAAAATAAAACGCAACAGGTGGTCGATTTTCGCAAATATAGGCTTTTCGGCGGCATTTTCGGTGGGCTGGCTTTTCGCGATGCTTTGGAGTGCCGCAAGGCTGAGCCGCGGAGCGATAACCTTCGGAACTCTCACGGCGATAGTTCAGCTTGTGAGTCAGGTGCAAACGCCCGTTACGAGTCTGTCGGGTTACCTGCCGAAATACTATACCATGCTTGCCTCCGCCGACAGGATACTTGAAACCGAGTCGCTCCCAGAGAGCGTCGCATATAATATGCCGGGGCTTGACGTCGGCAAAATATATGATGAGATGTCATATATGGAAATGGAGAGCGTGACCTTCGGCTACGGCAGAGAAAATGTAATAGAGAACGGCTCTGTGCGGATAAACAAGGGTGATTTCACGGTGATTTCGGGAATATCGGGCATCGGGAAAAGCACGTTCTTTAAGCTGCTTACAGGGGTGCTTACACCGCAAAAGGGAAGCATAAGCGTTGTGTCCGGAGGCAAAAAATATCATATTGACAAATATATGCGTCCGCTGTTTGCATATGTTCCGCAGGGGAATATGCTGATGAGCGGCACCATACGCGATAACATAAAGCTCACAAACAGCACCGCGACGGACGAGGAGGTGCTCGAGGCGGCAAAAATAAGCTGCGCCTATGATTTTATAAACGAGCTGCCGAGCGGCCTTGATCCCGTCCTTATGGAAAACGGCAGGGGACTGTCGGAGGGGCAGATTCAGCGCCTCGCAGTTGCAAGGGCTGTGCTGTCGGGCGCGCCTGTTATGCTGCTTGACGAAGCGACGTCCGCGCTTGACGCCGAAACGGAGAAAAAGCTCCTTTTGGGCTTGAGGTCGTTAAAAGGCAGAACGTGCGTTATTATCTCTCACAAAACCGCGGCTTTTGAAGTTGCCGACAGCGTTATAGAGATAAAAGACGGACATTTGCATTCAAAAAAAATATAAATTTATTTTTTCTATTGTAGTATCGGGACGAATTTGATATAATACAAATAATTGTTTTGCGTTAATTAAGCTTAAAAGGAGTTAAAAAGATGGCATATTCATCTTCGGGGAAAACTCATGCTGAGGAGAGCGTCAATCTCGACAGCGTCGTTATATATCTTAAAAAAATATTGCAGCATTGGAAAATAGTTGTTATCTCGGCAGTGGTGCTGGCTGTACTCGGCTTTGCCGTTGCAAAGCTCACCTACACGCCGTCGTATTCGTCTAAGATAACGTTTATAGCAAACAATAAATCCTCGGCACTTGCCGTTTCGGGTCAGACTCAGTCGGACCTTAACGCATCCGCAACGCTTGCCGAGAGCTTCAAATATGTTTTTACAACGACAGAGCTTTCAAAGAGCGTTGCCGACAACAGCGGGTTTAAAGATATTTCCGTTTCAGACATAAAGAAATGGGTTTCGATTGAGGCCGTTGAAGACACGGCTATAATAAATCTTACCGTGACTACGCCGAATGCCGACGTTTCATACGGAATAGCGAATGCCTATGTAAATAACTATGAGAGCGCCATAAACGCGGCTTTCCCGAGTACCACCTTGACGGTTATCGACCCGCCGCTTCTTGCGAGTGCTCCGGACCGCGATGCGAGCGCAAAAATCTATACTATAGTAGGCTTTGCCGCAGGTCTCGTCATATCAATATTTGCGATTGTTCTCGCGGTAATTGCCAAGGATACGGTTAAAACCGCCGATGATGTTAAGGACAAGCTCGGCGTTGACATTATCGGTATGGTCGCTCACGTTAACCGTAAAAAGAAGAAAAAGGGTGAGGATTATAAGCCTCTGCTTATTTCCGACAGACGCAGCGGCTTCCCGTTCATCGAAACCTTTAAGATTATAAGAACAAAGATCGAGCACACCGCTCAGCGTGAGAAGTACAAAACTTTTTTGGTAACGAGTACAGCCGAAAACGAGGGCAAGACGACAAGCGCGGTAAACATCGCACTTGCACTCGCACAAAACGGCAAGTCGGTGCTTTTGGTGGATGGCGACTTGCGTAAGCCCGCAGTTGCAAAGCTTCTCGGAATCAATGCCTCCGAGGACGGCGGCGTATACGGTGTCATAAACGGCGAAAAGACTCTCGCCGAGGCGATAAAGTATTCGGAAAAATACAATCTCTTCCTGCTTGTCAGCGGAAAGCCCGTATTTGACCCGTCGGAGCTTCTCTCTACGGACGCTATGTCCGATATAATCAAATCCGCGGAAAAGGAGTTTGATTATATTATAATTGATACGGCTCCCTGCGGAGTTGTGGCGGATTCGTCGATACTTTCAAGCTATGCCGACGGAATAATTCTTGTTGTCAGAAACGATATGGTTGCTTCAAGACGTATTAAGCGCGCCGTTGAAAACCTCGAAAATTCCGGCACCAAGCTCGTCGGATGTATCTACAATGATACAGAGAGCGGTATGCCGAAACGCTTTATGTCGTCCTACAACAAAAAGTACGGCGACGGTTACGGATACGGTTACGGCTACGGCAGCAATCAAAAATAAATAAGCTCGTTTTACGGAGGTTCGCTGCGGCGAATCTCCGCTTTTTTAGTTTTGCCGAAAGCTCGGCTAAGACTCACCGTTAGTCTTTTTCGGCATAAAGAGATGCAGAACTGCGTATACGCTCAAAAAAACGCTGTTTTAGCAATGTTTTTACTAAAAAGGCTATTGCCCATTAAGATTTTCTATGTTAAAATTATATAATAATTGTGCGGTTACAGCTTGTAACGGCTTTTCGGAGGTGAGAAAATGCTTTATCACAACGTAATGTGGAAATTCTGTGATGCAGAGGGCAAAACGCTTGACGAAAACATCGAAATCGTGAGAGTCGGTCTTACTGCGTTACCGGAAAAAATTCCCCAAATCAAAAGTCTCACCTTCATTAAAAACGAAGTGGTGTGCGACCGTAATTTTGACGCAATGCTTACAGTTGTCACCGAAAACGAGGACGACCTCAACGCCTATAAAGTTCATCCGGAGCATCAAAAGGTGGCTTCGTATGTTAAAAAAGTTACTTCGGGCAGAGCGGCTGTCGATTATTATAAATAATCCGTAAATTATTATAAAAACAACGGAATATTTATATTATTATACCCCTTGCGGGTGTAAAATGATTTTGGTTTCAAAAATGCAAGTGCCGCGGCTTTTCAAGCGCAGTGCTGTATAAAAACGGAGGAAAAATATGAAGCATAAGGAAATTGTGGAAAAAATGAGCCTCGAGCAAAAGGCAGCTTTTGTTTCGGGCTATGACTACTGGCATCTTGAGGAAGCTCCGGAGCTCGGCCTTCCGAAGATAATGATTACCGACGGCCCTCACGGCCTTCGCAAGGCTAATCCGGACAAAAAGAGCTCAACGGGCGGCATAGGCCTCGGAAACTCTGTTCCGGCAACCTGCTTCCCCCCTGCGGCTACGTCGTCCTGCTCTTGGGACCCGGAGCTTTTGGAGCAAGAGGGCGAGGCAATGGGCGAAGAGTGCCTTAAGGAAAAGGTATCTACCATTTTAGGCCCCGGCACAAACATCAAGCGCGCTCCCGTAGGCGGCAGAAACTTTGAGTATTTTTCGGAGGATCCGCTTCTTGCCGGCGAATGTGCGGCAGCCGTTATAAACGGCGTTCAGTCAAAGGGCGTAGGTACTTCTCTCAAGCACTTCGCGGCTAACTCTCAGGAGGCTTTCCGTATGGTAGTCAACGAGGTAGTCGACGAGAGAACTCTTCGCGAGACTTATCTCACCGCATTTGAAATAGCCGTTAAAAAGGCTCAGCCCTGGACGGTTATGAATTCTTATAACAGAATCAACGGCGTTTATGCTTCGGAAAATGAATGGCTTCAGCAAAAGGTGCTCAGAAAAGAGTGGGGCTTTGAGGGCCTTATCGTAACCGACTGGGGTGCTTCCGTTGACAGAATCCCCGGACTTAAGGCAGGCACCGACCTTGAAATGCCTTGCTCGGGCGACCTTAACACAAACAGAATCATCGCTGCCGTAAAAGACGGTACGCTTGATGAAAAAATACTCGATGAGAGAGTAGATACGGTAGTTGACCTTATAGTCAAATCAAAGCCGGCTCTTGAAAAGGCACATACATATGATGTTGACGCTCATCACGCAATAGCTCAGAAGATAGCCGAGGGCTCAATGCAGCTTCTCAAAAACGACGACGGCATACTTCCTCTCAAGGACGGCCAAAAGGTTGCCGTTATAGGCGAAATGGCAAAGGCACCGCGCTTCCAGGGCGCAGGCTCTTCCGTAATCAACCCCACCAAGCTTTCAAACGCTTTTGACGAGCTTCAGAAGCTCGGCGTAGACATTTCTTACGCTCAGGGCTATTATAAGAGCGCTCCCTCCAAGAAGGACAAGACACCCAGAAAGACAAGTGCAGAGCTTATAGCAGAGGCTAAAGAGGCCGCTTCTAAGGCTGATGTAGCCGTTGTATTTGTAGGTCTTACCGAAGAATTCGAGGGCGAGGGCTACGACAGAGAGGGAATTGAAATTCCGGCAGAGCACAATGAGCTTGTTGCTGCGGTTGCCGAGGCAAACCCCAACACCGTTGTTGTAATCGCAGGCGGCTCGGTAATTCTTATGCCGTGGCTTAAAAATGTTAAGGGACTTCTCAATTCCGGCCTCGGCGGTCAGGCAGGCGGCATCGCCGTTGCAAATATCCTTACCGGCAAGGTCAATCCCTCCGGTAAGACGAGCGAGACTTATCCGCGCGCATTTGAGGATAACCCGACCTACGGCAACTTCCCCGGCGGACCCGTTACCTCGGAGCACAGAGAATCGGTTTACATCGGTTACAGATATTATGATGCAGCTGATATTGATGTTGAATTCCCATTTGGTTTCGGCCTTTCATACACCACCTTTGAGTACAGCGATATTAAGCTCTCAAAGGACAAAATGAAGGATACCGATACGGTTACGGTTTCGTTCAAGATAAAGAATACAGGCAGTGTAGACGGCGCGGAAATCGCCGAGGTTTACGTTGCCGATAAGGAATCCACCATTTTCCGCCCGAAGAAAGAGCTTCGCGGATTTAAGAAGGTATTCCTTAAAGCAGGCGAAGAGAAAGAGGTATCCGTCGAGCTTTCCAAGAGAGCGTTCGCGTTCTACAACGTAGAACTCGGCGACTGGATGGTTGAAACCGGTGAATTTGATATACTCGTAGGTTCTTCGAGCCGCGATATCAAGCTTACGGCTTCCATGACCGTTGAATCCACCGTTACCGCAAGCATTCCGGATTACAGAAAGACAGCTCCGAATTACTACAATAATGTTGCAAATATCACTCGTGATGATTTCGCTGCTGTTTACGGTGAGCTTCCGAATCCCGAAATAGATAAGAACAAGAAGATTGACCTTTACTGCTGCCTTAACGACGCACGCCACACCAAGTGGGGCGGCAAGCTTTGCAGACTTATCGAAAAGATAATGTCCGGTATGGGCTCCGACGCTAACGGCGACGGCAAAATGCTCGCAGCTATGGCAACGCAGATACCCGTTCGTAACTTCATTTCGATGAGTATGGGCGCGTTCTCGCCGAAGCAGGCAGAGGGACTTCTCAAAATGCTCAATGACGACGAGTCGAGCTTTGTAGGCTTCAATACGATTTTCTGGAGACTCGGCGGAACTCTCGCGAGACTTCCGAGGCTTCTCAAATCCATCTGATGCGATAATCAAACAAAATAAAAGCGGAGCTGTAAGCCCTTAGGCTTGCGGCTCCTTTTTTGTTGCCCCGAGAAATATTTTACGGCTTTAGCTCTCTGCAAAGAAAAAAGCGAGCCTTTATTTTGCGTTACGGCTACATTAGATTTGATTATGTATTCCAATAACCCACAAAAAATTTTGTTAAATAACGATACCATACAAAAAATTTATTTATAGAATTTTTCTATGGATTTGAGATATTTATACTAATATTATATTAATTAGTCACTCTGTTTCAATATAAAAAGCCGAGCAAAAATGTGACAATGCAGTCAATTTCTTCTCGGCTTTTGTGTAGATTAATTCTATAATTCCGCTGATACTGATTACTTATTTTATATTTAGCATCAATGGATATATCAAATAATTTTACACACTATCTTTTATATTTATTTAACTATAAACATCAAAAATTTATTGAGTATCAGTATGATTCTAATATATGAAGTCATTCATATAAGTCATTTGTATCTTCACAATCATCAATTTTATCTAACCAATACATACCAAGCACTTTAGGCCATTTGTTTGTATTGTAGATAGTTGTTGCATTTATATTACCCATATGGCAATGAAAGTGTCTAAATTGACCCAGAATTAACGACAATCTGTTATACTCACACCCATCGGGTTTTTCATATAAATCCTCATCACATAACGAGTTTAAATATTCCATTATTTTCTCTTTGATTGTTTCAAAATAATCAATTAACATTTCTCGTGATAATACCTTTTGATTATCATAATCATCAAGACTATTCAAATTTGGTTCATGGAAATCCGGTTCAGTATATACTTCAGGATTGATATACCACTGATCCAAAGAATGTAAAGTATGGTACACATGCTTCCATATTGGCATATCGCATAATATCAAATCCATATCACATGTTTTTAATGTAATCAAAAAATTATAAAACATCATATTCGTATGTTCAATAACTGTATTTATTAAAACATCATTCATAAAATATCTCCAAATTAAAGGCCCGCTTAAAACAAAGCTTTTGATATTTACTTTATATTTCTGAAGTTCTTTATGACTTTGGTTTTTCTTCTGCGCTTTTTGTTTTGATTGCGCCGTATCACCGAGAAAATGTATATTCCGAGAACGATTACAGCCAAAATGAATATCACGCGGAAAACAACCGATGTGAACACAACCTTTATGCCGTGCAGAATCCATTTAAACGGATTTACCTTTATGTCCTCCGCGGCAACAAGGTTTACGGTCGCTATTTCCTGTTCGGCATACATTATGCGCGCCTTGCCTATGACTTCGCCCTTTTTTACGGGTGCGTTTACGGCCGTCGGGGTTTCCTCGGGGATAACCTCAAGCATAACGCTTGTGGAATCGGTACCCGTGGGAACAAGTGCCGTGACTTCCTTTTCGGGAACGAGTCTTACGTGATCCACGCTCCACGAGAGATTTACGTCTATCACCGTGGCTATTTGCGACGGGTCGGCAATCTTGGTGAGCTTCAGGTTGTCAAACGCCCACTTGAACATCTTTTTACATTCGAGGAAGGCGCAGTTGTCGGGGTTCCCGTCGCCGTTAACGTCCTGCTTCGGAGCGTTCATTATTATGCCGAGGTAGTTGTAGCCGTCCTTGCTCGCCTTGGAAATTACGCAGTGACCCGCTTTTGAGGTCGTGCCCGTTTTAATTCCCTGAGCATAAGGATAGTAATATGTCTTAAAGTTCGGATTTATCATCCAGTTGGTGGAGAGAAGATTTCTTTCGCCGCTTTTATTGGAAGCGGGCAGAGTGTAGGTCACGGTGTTTACTATTTCGGTAAATACCGGTAATGTCAGAGCGTGCTGTGTGATTTTTGCAAGATCCCTCGCCGTGGTGTAATGCCCGTCCGCGTCAAGGCCGTGGGGATTCATAAAGTGCGTGTTTTCGCATCCGAGCTTTGAGGCTAAGTCGTTCATCATACCTACAAATGCGTTAACATCTCCGCCGCCGATATAGTCCGCAAGCACAACCGCTGCCTCGTTGGCACTTTTTACGAGCATACAGTACAACAGATTTTTTATCGAGATTTCCTCGTCTGCCTTGAGCCCGGCAGTAGAGCTGTCCGTACCCTTAAGTAAGTCTAAGGAGGACTGCTTTATGGTGATTACGGTGTCAAGGTCGGCGCAGTTTTCTATGGTCAATATTGCCGTGACGATTTTAGTCAGCGAGGCGGGGGCCGCTTTTTTGTCGGCATTTTTATCAAAGATAACCGTTCCGTCATCGAGGCTTACAAGGAATGCTATCTCCGCGCTTGTGTCGAGCGAAGAATTATATGACGCACTCGCCGGTAAAACGAGTGAGCAGATAAGTATAACTGCGGTTAGCATTATTGATGCGACACGTTTCAATTACAAAATCCCCCTTGAAAAGAATTAGGAAAAAGTGTATCATAAATAGTATAGCAAAATGTGCCCTGAAATTCAATTATAATTGTATTAAGGATGTGAAAATCTTGATATATATTACCGGTGATACACACGGCGAGGTCGAAAGACTTGTCCCGTCAAAGCTCCGTGCCCTTAAAGAGGGGGATACGCTTATAGTTTGCGGAGACTTCGGTTTTATATGGGACGGTTCAAAAAAAGAACAAAAAATATTAAAGCAGCTCGGCAAGAGAAAATACAATATCTGCTTTATTGACGGTACCCACGAGAACTTTTCACTTCTGAACGGCTACGGAGTCAGCGAGTGGAACGGCGGCAAGGTGCATAAGATTTACGATAATCTCTACCACCTTATGCGCGGCCAAATATATAATATTGACGGCAAAAGCGTGTTTACAATGGGCGGCGGCGAAAGCCCCGATATTGACATACGCTCCGAGAACGACGGCTGGTCGCGTGACGAAATACCTTCGCAGGATGAGCTTTTGGAGGGTGCAAAAAATCTTGAAAAGCACGGCTTTTCCGTTGATATAGTTGTTACCCACGAGCCGCCTACGCGAATCAAGGGCTTTTTACAGCTCAAGGATTACGATATGCTGCGTGTTACAGCTCTCAACGCGTATTTTGAGGAGCTATCCGATTCGTGCAAATTTTCAAAATGGTTCTTCGGCAGTATGCACGTGGATAAATATATATCGGGTACGCATATAGCCGTGTTTAAAAACATAGTAAATGCCGAGACCGGAGAAAAGGTTTAATTTTTCGGAGGAAGAAGTAAGACCGAATGAAAGAACTTACCAAACGTAAAAAAATAATCGGTACAATAGAAACGGTGCTTGCGGCGGCTGTTATAATAATCGCGGTCGTTACGGCGCCGAAGCTCTCTGCCCAAAAGGAGAAGGAAACCTCCGCTGCGGCGAGCGAGACCGCGGCAGCTACACAGGCGGCCACCGAAACCGAGCCGGAAAAAACCGAGCCTACAACCTCATCTGTCGGAATCGGCGTTCAGCCGATAGGCGAGTATTCTCTTAACGGATATATAGTCGTTACGGGCGACGCCGCAATGGAGATGTATTCCATAGCGAGCACGAAGCTCAAGGAATATGCCGCCTCCGCAAATAATCTTGCGTCTAAAATTCCGTCGTCAAAGGTATATGTGATGCTTGCTCCCACGCGTATGGAGTTCTACGGTCCGGAGGAATACAGAACCGGCAGTCATTCTCAGCAGATGGGCATTTCCACAGCATATTTGGCTCTCAATCCCGAGGTTACCGGTGTTGACGCATACAGCGAGATAGCGCGCCACACCGATGAATACGAATATTTCCGCACCGACCACCATTGGACGGCGCGCGGAGCCTACTATGCCTACAAGGCGTTTTGCGAGTCGGCGGGGCTTACCTGCACGCCGCTTGACAGCTTCCAAAGCGGCAAGCTTGACGACTTTGTCGGCAGTATGTACCGCTACACTCAGAGTGAAAACCTAAAGAAAAACCCCGACTATGTCGAGTATTTTCTCCCACGCTACGATGTAAGTGCCGAGTCGTTTTCCACCGCGGATATGACTGACGGCAAGCCCCTGCGCGTTATATCGACAAATATCACCGATGAGTCAAGCAAATACCTTACGTTTATACAGGGCGATAAGCCGCTCATCAAAATGGTGTCATCCTGCGGCAGCGGCAAAAAGGTGCTTTTGATAAAGGAATCGTACGGCAATGCGCTGGCACCGTTTTTACTCGACACCTTCAGCGAGGTCTATGTTCTTGACCCGAGGCAGGAGAGCATACAGGGTATGAATATCCCGTCGTTTGTGGAGAATAACGGCATAGATACGGTGCTCTTTTGCAACTATACCATGGTGCCGTCAAATTCAAAATATATGAACGCACTCAACGCAATGATAGGCGCTTAAAAATTTTTAATGACAAAGTGCCCGTCTTATGATACAATTAACTATATAAATTTTAGGCAGGTATATGAAATGATGGATTTAAACAATGCTGTATCCGTTCTTATGAAGGGTGTTGACAGTGCTGTTACCGAGGCGGGCTTTACGCTTGTCCGTCCCGAAAATATTGAAAAGGATGCGCTCCCGATAACCGTCGATAAGGAGACCGAAAAAACGTTTATCGACTATGCGGGTGATAACGGTAAAATCAGAATTCAGATAGACGGCGTTAAATTGAGCCTCCTCTTTTCTGAGGACGACGGAGAGTATAAGAGCGCGTCGGAAAACTATTTTGACCCGAAGGACTTTGATGAGCGCGACGTTAAATCGCTTTGCAACGAGCTTAACGAGACAATTTTGCAGAAGTACGGCAAAAACAAAACCGCCGGCGGCAAGGCCAAGAAAATACCTGTTCCGGTTTCGAAAACCGCTGTTAAAAACGGAACTTCGTCTTATGACGGCAACACTCTCGCAAACCGCCTTTCTGCTCTGTACCCCGACCTCAAGCCGTATTACAAGGAAAATTTTGAGGAGTACGGCGAGTTCCTGCCCGACACCTTCTTTACCGAGCACGCTAATTCCTATATTATGAACACCATTCGTCTCGGCATAAAGCAGGATATGACCAAGCTTTTCAGAATACTTAACGACATATATGAAAACGGCACAAATGACACACAGAGTCTTGTTGCCGTGACGATTCTCGGCGAGATGAATAACGACCCGGTTATGCTCGAGAATGCAAACGCATATATGTGCGACGATATGAGAGATACGGTTATTCTCATAAACAAGTTTTTGGCCTCCGGCAGCAGCAAAAAGCTCCGTGAAAAGCTCAAAAATCCGCCTCCGTACAAGCCTAAAAAGAAAAAGAGCGGCGGTATTATGTCGCAGCTTATGGGCGCAGGCGGTCAGATGCCGCAGCAGTAATCGCAGTTTAAATTTAATCAAACAAAAAAGGCACTCTTGGAAGAACCTTCGTAAAGAAGGTTCTTCCAATTAAATTAATCCTTGCGGATTAGTGAAATATTCTTTCAGAATATGAAATTGCTTAGCAATGAAATACGCCTACGGCGTGATAAGGATTAATTTTATTTCATATCGAGCAAAGCAAAGCAGATTTTATATCGAAATTACAAATTGCTCTCAAGGAAACTTATGAGACGGAGTATTGGTTAACACTTTTTCAAAGAGCAAACCTGCTTAACGCTGATGCGGCAAAAATGTTGTTAAATCTGTGCGGAACGATACGCAGACTGTTGATTGCCTCTATTAATACCGCTAAAGACAATAAATAAGATTCACAGACCGAACGAGTAATTTCCCTTTCGGCCTGTTTTCTTTTCCGGATTTGGCAGTACAAACCCTATGCTCGCTGTACTCCGTGACATTTTTATTTGATAATCGAGAAATATTATGTTATGGTTTAATCAACAAGTTGGGATTTGTGAGGATAGCGCTGATGAATTGAGAAAAATGTCAAAAGATGAGTTGGCAACGCAACGTATCTTCAATTTCATTGAAGAACTCTATTGATAATTGTTATTTTGCAGATATTACAAAGAAAGTGGATGAGTGAAAACTCATCCACTTTCTTTGTGACGGGCACTCTTTCGAGTGCCTTTTCTTTATGCGGTTTGTTAATTGTCTCCGTTGAGGATTGCAAAGTTTTCCTTGTTCGCCTTATAGAGATTTGTGTAAACCTTGTAGTTTCTGTCGTAAACGGGCTTGAGTGCCGGGTTAGGTTTAAAGACCTTAGCCGCAGGGATAAGCTTTTTCGCTTCGCCGATGTCCTTTATAAGACCCGTGCCGACGGCTATTGTTACCGCCGCGCCGACAGCACCTATATTCTGCGGGCTGTCAACGGTTTCAACGGTTCTGCCCGTGCAGTCTGCAAGTATCTGGCAGGTGACATCGTTAAGAGCGCCGCCGCCTACAAAACGAATAGTGCTTGAGGTGCTGACCTTTTTGGCCTCTGTCTCAAGGAGCCAGCGCATATGGAAGCAAACGCCCTCCACAACGGCTCTTATCATTTCGGATTTACCGGTTTCAAGGCTGATGTTAAAGAACATACCGCGTGAATTCGGGTCCTCAAAGGGGCAGCGGTTGCCGTGGAGCCACGGAGTGAACACAACGCCGTTTGAGCCTGCGGGTACTGTGTTCACGACTGCCATCATATAATCGTAAAGGTTGGTGTAAATAACCTCCTGATCTGCCTTGCCGTGCTTTAAGTTCTTGCTCTTGTCGAGGTATATGTCGATTTCGTCGAGAGCCAGGTGGTCTTTTACCCACTCGACGCACTTTGCGGCGGTCTCAAGCTCTGCAAAATAATTATAGTAGCCATCGCGTGCGCCGACTATTGCGGCTATCATGGCAGAGGTGTCTACAACGCTCTTGTCAACAACGGTTGATACCCAGCCCGATGTGCCGGAATAAACGTGCGTGTCGCCGAGGTCAACCGAGCCTGCGCCGACGCCTATAAGCGAAGCGTCGCCGCCGCCGCCGAATACCGCGGTGCCGGGCTCGAGTTCAAGCTCATCGGCAGCTTTCTTTGAAAGCTCGCCTACCTTGTCGGTACATTTTACTATCTTTGCGAGGTGCTTCGGATTTATGCCGTAGATTTTGCACATTTCCTCGCTCCAGCATTTCTTATGTATGTCATAGAGCATTGATGCAAAAGCGGAGTCCTGAGTCATAACAAACTCGCCCGTCATACGGCCTATGAGGTATTCCTTAACGTCAAGCCACTTGTAAGCTCTGTTGAATGCGTCCGGCTCGTGAGCCTCGACCCATTTGTATTTCCATACCGGGTCCTTTACCGATGCCGCAACCGCACCGGTGATTTTGAGAGCCTTTAAAAGCTTAGGTATGTTTGCACCGGCTATCTGCGGACCGTAAGCAATACCTTTTTTAAGCTCCTCTCTCGCGCGCTGATCCATATAGCTCATGGCACGTCTTACGGCGTTGCCCTCTTTGTCAACGAGAACGAGTGCCTGCATCTGCGAGCAGAACGAAATACCGGATATATCGCTCTTCTTTATTTTGGCTTTTTTCATTACCGTGTGGGTGCTTGTGCGCATTGCCTCCCACCACTCGTCGGGGTCCTGCTCCGCTCCGCCGTCGGGATAAACATAGAGGTTGTATCCTTCACTTGCAGCTCCGAGCAACTCGATTTTGTCCGTGATGGAAAACAGGCAGGTTTTAACGCCCGTGGTTCCCACGTCATAGGCAATTACATATATCGGATTTCCCATAAACAAAAACCTCCCAAAGGTTAAGATTTATTCTTAAATGCAGACTTTATAAATTTCAAGCTCTGCTCAACGACAAATTCATCACGCGATTCAATATCGTTCCCGACAAATATTTTAAATCTCTCCCTATAATAGTCACAGGAATATGAAAACTGAAGGGACATAAAGAGATTGTCAAGCATAAACGCAGCGAAAGCCGGGTCGATATCCTTTCTCACGTCGCCGTTTTTCTGCCCCTCGGCAATTGCGATGCGGTAGATGCGCGACGTCATGGATTCCATTTCGTATGCGAATTGAGAGGCAAAGCGCGGATCGTTTTCCGCCGTCATTGCGTTGTAGAGCTTTACAAGCACCGCGCTCTCACGAGAGGATGACTGAATTGTGCGTATGATTTTTTCGACCTTTATGAGAATGTCCTCATCGCTTACGGCGAGTACGTTTAAAAGCTCCTCCATCTGCGAAATGCTGTGCTGAACGACAGTCAGAAAAAGGTCCTGCTTGTTCTCGAAATATTTATACAGAGAGCCGACGCTGACTCCCGCTTTTTTGCAATAGTGCATATGTTGCAGATTTCAAAGCCTTTTACAGCGAATTCGTTTGTCGCGGCGTCGAGGATTCTGCTCCTTTTTTCAGCCGAGATATTGTCAAATGTCGGCTTGTGATGCGCGCGAAGATCCATTTTTTTCACCTATTTTATAAATATTTTAGAATTATTGTAATATGTAAAATTTATTTTATCACAGTATTATGTATGTTTACAAGGCTTTTTTGAAAAAAGTGAAAAGAAATTCACCCTTAAAATTCAAAAAAAGGCGCCGTATATAAAAAAACGGCGTGCCGGAAACATCAAAATGAATAATTATACCGTCCGTGCACCGAAAACGGCAATTTGCGCAGTTTTGCTTGCCGATGCACACGGCAAAAGACAGGATAGCCAAACAACTTGTACAAATTGTGCAACCGATAATTAAATACTGATATTTTTTTGTAAAAAATAATGGATTTTTAAAGACGCGTCTGCTATAATGATACCAATATCTAATTTATGAGTGAAAAGCCGCGCTTTTCGCTTTACGGATGCAAGGAGGAAAGACCCGAATGCTTAAAAAAGTAAGCAATATACCCTTTAAGGGTACAAAGGAGCAGGAGGAGAAGCTCAAAAAGGTAATCGATGACAATAAGCACGATAAAAGCCTTTTGATGTACGTTATGCAGCAGGCGCATACGGCTATCTTCCGTATGAGGTTCAGGTTATGATAGCCGAGGGTATGGACGTTCCGCTCGAAAAGGTCTACGGAGTTTCAACCTTTTACGCGCAGTTTTCGCTGTCGCCGAAGGGAGAGGTTAATATTTCCGTTTGCCTCGGAACCGCGTGCTACGTTAAAGGCTCGCAGAAAATTCTCGATAAAATAACCGAAATACTCGGAATAGAGCCGGGTGAATGTACCTCAGACGGCAGATTTTCTCTTGAAGCTTGCCGCTGTATAGGTGCGTGCGGTTTGGCACCGGTTATGACTGTTAACGATGAGGTGTTCGGTAAGCTCGTTCCCGAGGACGTGCCCGGCATACTCGCAAAATACGGTGCGTGATGAGAGAGCTTTCGTTAAATATTCTCGATGTCGCCGAAAATTCGCTTAAGGCAGGCGCCGATACGATTAAAATCGATGTCGAATTCCTGAGAGAGGAAAACAAGCTGACCGTAAGAGTCTCCGATAACGGCTGCGGTATGACAGGTGAACAGATAAAACACGTTACCGACCCGTTTTATACAACGCGCACCACGCGCAAGGTAGGCCTCGGAGTTCCGCTTTTCAAAATGGCGGCGGAAATGAGCGGCGGCTCGTTTGAGATATCATCGGTTGTAAACGAGGGCACATCTCTCACGGCGATTTTTAAAACCGATAATGTGGACTTTGTTCCGCTCGGCGATATAGCGTCTACGGTGGAGCTTTTGTGCGTGTCAAATCCGGACGTTAACATAGCTTTTACCGAGAGTGACGAAAACGACACATTCTCATTTGAGTCGCAAAAAATTCGGGATATTCTCGGCGATGTGCCGATGGATGCGCCCGAGGTCAGAAAATGGATACGTGAGTATTTAACCGAAAATACGGAAAAATTCAGCGGAGGAAACAGAAGATGAAAAGTATAGAAGAGCTTATGGCAATAAGAGATAAAACCAGAAAAAATATGACGGTGCGCGAGGATACCGGAGACTCAAAAATCAGGGTGGTCGTCGGTATGGCAACCTGCGGCATAGCTGCCGGAGCAAGGCCCGTTCTCAATGCGTTTGTCGATGAGATTGCAAAAAGAGACGTAAAGGGCGTTTCCGTGCAGCAGACCGGCTGTATAGGAATGTGTCAGTACGAGCCGATAGTTGAGGTGACCGAGCCCGGCAAGGAAAAGGTCACGTACGTTAAGATGACGCCCGAAAAAGCAGTAAGAGTTGTAAACGACCATATCGTAAACGGAAACCCCGTTGCGGAATTCACGGTCGGAGCCATTAAAGATTAAGGAGGTTAAACGATGTATCGTTCACATGTGCTCGTTTGCGGCGGTACCGGCTGTACCTCTTCAAACAGTGCCGCTATCATTGAGGCGCTTGAATCCGAAATTAAAAAGCACGGCCTCGAAAACGAGGTCAAGGTTGTAAGGACCGGCTGCTTCGGACTTTGCGCGCGCGGCCCGATAATGGTGGTTTACCCCGAGGGTAGCTACTATTCGCTTGTAAAGCCCGAGGATGTTCCCGAAATAGTTGAGGAGCATCTCTTAAAGGGCAGAATAGTTAAGAGGCTGCTGTTCGAGGAGTTCACCATGGACGACATAAAGTCGCTCAAGGAGACGGATTTCTACAAAAAACAGCACCGCGTTGCGCTTCGCAACTGCGGTGTTATAGACCCCGAAAACATAAATGAATATATAGCGTATGACGGCTATGCGGCTCTCGCAAAGTGCCTCTCCGAATACACTCCCGCGCAGGTTATAGACATTATCTCCGAGTCGGGGCTCAGGGGCAGAGGCGGCGGCGGCTTCCCCACAGGTAAAAAGTGGAGCTTCACCGCAGCGCAGAAATCAGAGCAAAAATACGTTGTCTGCAACGCCGACGAGGGCGACCCCGGCGCGTTTATGGACCGTTCCGTGCTCGAGGGCGATCCGCACTGCATAATAGAGGCTATGGCCATCTGCGGCTATGCCACCGGTGCGAGCGAGGGCTACATATACGTAAGAGCAGAATATCCGATAGCGGTCAAGCGGCTTGAAATAGCAATCGGGCAAGCGAGAGAGTACGGTCTGCTCGGCAAAAACATATTCGACAGCGGATTTGATTTTGACCTTCATATACGCCTCGGAGCGGGCGCGTTTGTATGCGGCGAGGAAACCGCACTTATGACCTCCATCGAGGGCAACCGCGGAGAGCCGAGACCGAGACCCCCGTACCCTGCGGTCAAGGGGCTTTTCGGAAAGCCGACCACGGAAAACAATGTCGAGACTTTTGCAAATGTCGCTCAGATAATACTTAACGGAGCGGATTGGTTCGCCTCCATGGGTACCGAGCGTTCAAAGGGAACAAAGGTATTCGCTCTCGGCGGCAAAATCAAAAATACGGGACTTGTAGAAATACCAATGGGTACAACTCTCCGCGAAATAGTTGAGGAAATAGGCGGCGGCATACCCGGCGGCAAAAAGTTTAAGGCTGCTCAGACAGGCGGCCCCTCCGGCGGATGCATACCGGCTTCGCTTATGGATACTCCCATTGACTATGACAATCTTACGGCGATAGGCTGTATGATGGGCTCCGGAGGACTCATAGTAATGGATGAGGACGACTGTATGGTGGATATTGCCAAATTTTTCCTTAACTTTACCGTAGACGAATCATGCGGCAAATGTACGCCGTGTCGCGTCGGCACAAAACGCCTGCTTGAAATGCTCGAAAAGATAACATCGGGCAACGCAACGCTTAGGGACCTTGACAAGCTTGAGGAGCTCTGCCATTACATCAAGGCAAATTCCCTCTGCGGACTCGGTCAGACGGCTCCGAATCCGGTGCTCGCCACTCTTAAATTCTTCCGTGACGAGTATGTGGCTCACGTGGTTGACAAGAAATGTCCGGCAGGCGTATGTAAGGCGCTTTTGTCTTATGAGATACTTGAGGACAGATGCCGCGGATGTACCGCCTGTGCGAGAAAATGTCCCGTAGGTGCAATAAGCGGAAATGTAAAAGAGCCTCACGTTATAAATAAATCTCTTTGCGTCAAGTGCGGAGTTTGTATGCAGACCTGCAAATTCGGCGCAATAATTAAAAGATAAGGAGTGTGCCAAATGGAAAATGTCAATATAAAAATTAACGGCATGCCCCTGAGCGTGCCGAACGGAATTTCAATACTTGAGGCGGCGAGATATGCCGGAATTGAAATCCCGACGCTTTGTTTCTTAAAGGATATAAACGAGATAGGCGCCTGCCGCATATGTATGGTAGAGGTTAAGGGCGCAAGAAACCTTGTTGCGGCGTGTGTTTTCCCCGTGGCCGAGGGTATGGAAATATTCACCAATACCGAGAAGGTCAGACGTTCGAGAAAGACCACTCTTGAGCTTATACTTTCAACTCATGATAAAAAATGTTTAACTTGTGTGCGCAGCGGAAACTGTGAGCTGCAAAAGCTCTGCAAGGATTTCGGCGTGGACAATGCGGACGAATACAAGGGCGAGACAATCCATTACGATATTGATGATTCGGCCGCTCATATGATAAGAGACAACAACAAGTGCATACTCTGCCGCAGATGCGTCGCCGCCTGCGATGCGCAGGGAATAAGCGTTATCGGTGCAAACGCAAGAGGCTTTGATACACATATAAGCTCGGCTTTTGACAGAGACCTTGCGACGGTGTCATGTATATCGTGCGGCCAATGTATTGTAAATTGTCCCACGGGCGCAATAGTCGAAAAGGACGACACGGGCAAGGTACTTGAGGCCATAAACGATCCGGATAAGTTTGTAATCGTCAACACCGCACCGTCAATCAGGGCAACTCTCGGCGAGGCATTCGGTATGAAGATAGGCACAAACGTTGAGGGTAAAATGGTTGCCGCTCTTCGCAGACTCGGATTCGACAAGGTTTTTGACACCGATTTTGCAGCCGATCTTACCATTATAGAAGAGGCCAATGAGCTTGTTGACAGAGTTAAAAACGGCGGAGTTCTTCCGATGATTACCTCCTGCTCACCCGGCTGGATTAAATACTGTGAGCACTATTATCCCGAGCTTATACCGCATCTCTCCACCTGCAAATCACCGCAGCAGATGTTCGGCGCAACCATGAAAACCTGGTATGCAAAGAAGCTCAATATTGACCCCTCCAAGATGGTGGTCGTCGGTGTTATGCCGTGCACGGCAAAGAAATTCGAGACAAAGCGTGACGGCGAGGCGGCAAGCGGCTATCCTGACGTTGACATCTCGATTACGACAAGAGAGCTTGCCCGTATGATTGAGAGCGCGGGAATTTACTTTAAGCACTTGCCCGATGAGGAATTTGACAATCCGTTCGGCGAGAGCACCGGTGCCGCAACTATTTTCGGCGCAACGGGCGGAGTTATGGAGGCGGCTCTTCGTACCGCGGTCAAGCTTATAACGGGTGAGGAGGCTCCGTCGCCGGAATTTAATGATGTTCGCGGAATGAAAAATATAAAAGAGGCGCAGTATGAGGTCGGCGGTCTTAACGTAAAGGTTGCTGTTGCAAGCGGCACCAAAAACGCAGGCTATCTTATGGATAAGATAAAGGACGGTACGGGCGACTACACCTTTATTGAGATAATGGGCTGCCCCGGCGGCTGCATAAACGGCGGCGGTCAGCCTATACAGCACGCCGTTGTACGCAATTTCGTCGATTTAAAGGAACGCCGCGCAAAGGCGCTCTACGAGTCGGACAAAAATAATGCGAAGAGATGCTCGCACGAAAACTCGGCTGTCAAGGAGCTGTATGATGAATTCCTCGGTGAGCCGGGAAGCCACAAGGCTCATGAAATCTTGCACACAACTTATGTGGCACGTAAAAAGTACGACTGAAGCGCACTTTAAAAATCCGAAGCGGCAAAAATAAAATTAACCCCGATATGCCTTATGAACGGCATATCGGGGTCTTATGTTATATAGTTATTTCAGCGGATTGTTGTGTCGTAAGCACACGCTTTTTTCAGCATCTTCAATGGCTGCATACGCATATAAGTATTTGCTCAAGAACCGAAAGGACGGCGGTTCTCATATTTTGAGAGCTGTGACAAAAGCCTCTCGACATATTCGTCGAATCTGTCGGCAAACACCTTCCTGCACAGAGGCACTTTCTCGGCAAATCCCGTAAGCCAAGCGGTAAACTCCGCATATTCGGTGGCCTCGCGAGGCGTTATCGTAAATCGAAATTCAATGTGATACGGATAGCTCGACACTTTTCCCGAAACAACACTGTAAGGCACCAAATCATCGAATGCGACAGAAAACTTGTGATGTTTCAGCACAATTGTAAATCCGTCTTCTGTGTCTACACGTTTTTTAAATGAGGGCAGAAACTCAAAAAATCCGTCACCTAGGAGAAGTTCCCAAAGCTTTTCAACGCTGCTGTTGCTGATTTCAACCGCAAATCTTATTTTTTCCATATTTAATTTTCTCCGCATGTTTCCGCAAGTTTATTCCGGCGTCGGTGTGATTATATATCACTTACTGCCGGTAAATTCTATAATAGCACATATATTCGGTGTTTGCAATAAAATATAACAAAAAAGACTGCCGCATTATGAACATTCGGTTCTGCGACAGTCTTTTTGAAAATGAATTGAGTTAAGCTTCAGCTTAATTATTTAGCAGCCTCTTCACCTGCAACAGCGCAAGCAACGGTAGCGCCTACCATCGGGTTGTTGCCCATACCGATAAGACCCATCATTTCAACGTGAGCCGGAACGGAGGAAGAACCTGCGAACTGAGCGTCGCCGTGCATTCTGCCCATAGAGTCGGTAAGACCGTATGAAGCGGGACCTGCCGCAACGTTATCCGGATGAAGAGTACGGCCTGTGCCGCCGCCCGAAGCAACCGAGAAGTATTTAACGCCGTTTTCGTTAGCCCATTTCTTGTAAGTGCCTGCAACGAGGTGCTGGAAACGTGTCGGGTTGGTTGAGTTACCGGTGATGGAAACGTCAACGCCCTCTTTCTTCATTATGGCAACGCCCTCAAGAACGTCGTTAGCACCGTAGCACTTAACGGCAGCTCTCTCACCGTCGGAATACTTTGTTTCGTTTACGACCTTGAGCTCTCCTGTGTAGAAATCATAATCGGTCTGAACATATGTGAAGCCGTTGATTCTTGAAATGATCATGGCAGCGTCCTTGCCGAGACCGTTAAGGATAACGCGAAGAGGAGTCTTGCGAACCTTGTTTGCGGTCTTAGCTATACCGATAGCACCCTCGGCTGCCGCGAATGACTCGTGACCTGCGAGGAATGCAAAGCATTTTGTATCTTCATGAAGAAGTCTTGCGCCGAGGTTTCCGTGACCGAGGCCGACGTTTCTCTGCTCTGCAACCGAGCCCGGTACACAGAACGCCTGAAGTCCCTGGCCGATAACCGCCGAAGCTTCGAAGCGGTTTTAACGCCCGATTTAATAGCGAGGGCAACACCGAGAGTGTAAGCCCAAACAGCGTTATCAAAAGCAATAGGCTGAACGCCCTTGACGATAGACTCAACATCTATGCCCTTTGAAAGACAGAGGTCTCTTGCAGCCTCAAGGCTTTCTATGCCGTTGTCGGCAAGGCATTTTTCTATTTTGGGCATTCTTCTTTCTTTGCCCTCAAATACTACATCATTAGCCATTTGTAAGTCCCTCCTTCAATTATTCTTCACGAGGGTCGATGAATTTAACGCCCTCTGCATAACGGCCGTAGCTTCCGGTATTCTTCTTAAGAGCCTCGTTGGCGTCCATGCCGTGACGGATGTCCTCAAGCATTTTGCCGACTTTTATGAATTCGTAACCGATAACCTGATCGTCCTTATCGAGAGCCATATGGGTAACATAGCCCTCTGCCATTTCCATGTAACGAACGCCCTTCTTTTCGGTAGAGAACATTGTACCTACCTGAGAGCGAAGACCCTTGCCGAGATCCTCAAGACCGGAGCCGACGGTAAGACCGTCCTCCGAGAAAGCGGACTGGCTTCTGCCGTATACGAGCTGAAGGAAAAGCTCACGCATAGCAACGTTGATTGCGTCACAAACAAGGTCTGTGTTAAGGCACTCAAGAAGAGTTTTGCCGGGGAGAATTTCCGCCGCCATAGCAGCCGAATGGGTCATACCCGAGCAACCGATTGTCTCAACGAGTGCTTCTACAACAACGCCGTCCTTTACATTAAGGCTGAGCTTGCACGCACCCTGCTGCGGAGCACACCAGCCGACGCCGTGTGAAAATCCGGAAATATCTTTGATGTCGTATGCCTTTACCCATTTGCCCTCTTCGGGGATAGGCGCGGGACCGTGTTTCGGCCCTTTGGCAACGCAACACATTTTTTCAACTTCCTGTGAATAGTTTATCATTTTGAAGCTCCTTTCAATTTGTTACGGAAACATTATACAGTTTCGTGATAAATTTATCAATAGGAAAAGTTACAATTAGCCGACGGTTCGACAAAAAATATTGTCAATGTTTGCGGTAAACAGGCCGCATATCACTCTTGTCGTAGTAATTTTCGAGCTTCCTTGCCACGGCTCTCACGTCGCTGCGCATTTCATAAAGACACATAAGCCGCCGCCTTGCGAGGTAGAGGTCCTCGCCCGTCAAACGGTGAATTTCGGGAGTAAAGCTCTTAATTTGCCGCGTAAGCTTCTCCTCCTCCTTTAAGTATTCCCCGGATAATTCGGATAATGTCAAATTTATCGCCCCTTTCTGCTGTCGAACAAATGTTCGTCTGCAAATACAATATTAGCAGAAAAGGGCTTTTCGGTCAATAGAACATACCAAAGAGCAAAGAAATGTCCTGATTAACGGACTTACTCAAGACTTACCGTGCAAAAAAACACCGACTCGCTTAAAAAGCAAATCGGTGCAATGCTTAGCATATTTTGACGGGCAGGGGGGCGTCAAAGGTCATTCTATCAGTCGTAATACCTCATAAGACCCACGACCTTGCCGAGAATTATTACCTCATCCACTATAATGGGCTTAAAGGCGTCGTTTTCCGGCTGAAGGCGGAAATGACCGTTTTCTTTATAAAACCTTTTTACGGTTGCTTCGTCATCAATCATGGCGACGACTATTTCGCCGTTTGCGGCAACGGGAGTTTTTTCGACAATTACAATATCGCCGCTGAGAATACCGGCCCAAATCATACTTTCGCCGCGAACCTTCAGCGCAAACAGCGGCTTATCGCGCGAGACTCTGCCGCTGTATGGCAGATAGCCCTCAATCTGCTCAACGGCGAGTATTGGCATACCGGCCGTGACCGTTCCGAGAAGCGGAACATTGGTTACGTTTTCCGCGTCGCCGGTAACACGTATCGACCTTTTTAACATCGGATCACGCTCTATGTAACCCGCCTCTTCAAGCGCGTCGAGATTCGCCTGCACCGAGGAGGTCGATTTAAGCCCCACGGCGGCACCGATTTCACGGACTGAAGGCGGAACTCCGCACTGCGAGCGCTCCATAAGATATTCGTATATTTTCTTCTGAGTTTCGTTGATGGTTTTCATCTCACTGCCCCCATTCGATTGCGTTTTTTTCATTGTAACACAAATGTTCTGAAAAAGCAAACATTTGTTTGCCGAAAAACGAGAAAAAAATAAAATTTTTAATTTTATTGTATTTTTTTATAATTTGTTCATTTCTAATTCACATTTATCGGTTATAGTTTACCTGTACTCGACAGGAAGGGAGCCGCAACCCGTCCGACTGAGTACTTTATACCCCCTCCTCAAGCAACCCCTCAATAGGGAATCCCCGATGCCGCAATCGGGGATTTTCCTTTTTATGTAAAATTTTTATTTTTTGCCTGTACTTTTAACAAAAGCTTGAATTTCAGAGGCACCGTAGGCTGTATGCTTACGGTGCCTTTTTCTATACTATATTATATAGCGCGAATTGCGGCGGTTTATCCCTCTTTATCGTATACGTTCGGTATTTTGTGTCAAGAATAACCTTGGGAGGTGTTCTTTTGATACAAAAAGAAAAAAGCTCAAAAAAGAAGCTGCTGAAGAAATTGAGCCCATTTTACATCATAGCCGCGCTGTGCATAGTTTCGGCTCTGGGCGTTTCGCTTTGGTCGGCAAAATTTAGAGTAAAGACCGACAACGGCGAGTCAACTCGAAAAACGGAGCAGAGCGTTACCGCTGTGTATACCGTCCCTGCGGCGGATATAGTGACGGATGTGCCCGATACTCGTCGCGAAACGGCACCGGATACATCGAAAACCGAGGAGGAGACAAAGCTGTCACGGGCGGCGCAGTTTGTAAAACCGATAGATACCGATGTCATAAAGGCTTTTTCGGGCGACACGCTTGTAATGTCAAAGACAATGGGCGATTGGCGAACCCATAACGGCACGGATTATGCCGGAAATATCGGCGACCCCGTAAGAGCCGTCAACAACGGTAGGGTCACAAGGGTATATGATGATGTTTTGTGGGGAACGACGGTTGAAATCGACCACCTTGACGGGCTTACCGTGAGGTATTGCGGACTCGGCAAGGGCAGCCCCGTAAGCGAGGGCGATGAGGTAAAAATCAACGATAAAATCGGAAATCTCTCCGAGATACCTGCCGAGTCGGCGGACGGAACGCATTTCCACATCGAGGCCGAAAAGGACGGAAAATATATTGACTTTGAAAGCCTTTTGCCTGCTTAAATTAAATCCTGCCGCAGCAAAAAGCGTGACGGAGCGTCTTAATTTTAAAAGACGCTCCGTCTTTGCGCGTTAAAGGTCAAAAAGCACTTTACATAACAGCGAATTTAAGATAAAATATATTTAATTATAAGTATGACTTAAAATATGAATGGAGGAATTTAAAAATGCAGCCTGCATATAAAAGAATACTGTTAAAGCTCAGCGGTGAGGTTCTCGCCGGCAAAGAGGGCCACGGTATCAATTTCGACACGGTAAGCGACGTGTGCAAGCACGTAAAAAAATGCTCCGAGATGGGCGTTCAGATAGGTCTCGTCGTAGGCGGAGGAAACTTCTGGCGCGGCCGCTCCAGCGGTAATATGGACAGAACCAGAGCCGACCATATAGGTATGCTCGCAACGGTTATGAATGCGCTTGCTCTTGCCGACACTCTTGAGCAGCTCGACGTTCCGGTCAGAGTTCAGACGGCCATCGAAATGCCCCGTGTGGCAGAGCCTTATATCCGCAACAGAGCGGTTCGTCACCTTGAAAAGGGCAGAGTTGTAATATTCGGCTGCGGAACCGGCAACCCGTTCTTCTCAACCGATACTGCGGCGGCTCTTCGCGCTGCTGAGATAAACGCCGACGTTATATTTAAGGCGACAAATGTTGACGGCGTTTACGATAAGGACCCCAACCGCTTTGCCGACGCCGTAAAATATGATGAGCTTACTCACACCGAGGTTCTCGCAAAGGGACTCAAGGTAATGGATAGCACCGCGGCTTCGCTTTGCCGCGACAACAATATTCCGATACTTGTTTTCAATCTCAACGACCCCGAAAACATCATTCGCGCCGCAGCGGGTGAAAAAATAGGCACGTTAGTCAAATAACAATATATTTTCAGGAGGAAAAACCATGCAAGAGGTTTATGATTTTGCCAATGAAAAAATGACGAAGAGCGTTAAGTCTCTTCATAACGAATATGTTTCGATGCGCGCCGGAAAAGCTTCCGTTTCGCTGCTCGATAAGGTAGTCGTAGATTATTACGGCTGCCCCACTCCCGTTCAGCAGATGGCTGCCGTCTCGGTTTCCGAGGGCAGAAATCTTGTCATTCAGCCGTGGGACGTAAGCACCATAAATACCATTGAAAAGGCTATACAGGCGTCAGACCTCGGAGTTAATCCGATGAATGACGGCAAGGTTATCCGCCTTAACTTCCCGCCTCTCACCGAGGAAAAGAGAAAGCTCCTTGCCAAAGAGGTAGGCAAATATGCCGAGGAGGCAAAGGTTGCCGTTCGCTCCATTCGCCGTGACGCTATGGAAAAATTAAAAAAGCTTAACAAAGATAAAGCGATAACCGAAGACGAGCTCCACGACGGTGAGGACGAAGTTCAGAAGATAACCGACAAATACGTTAAAGAAATTGACGATATGGCAAAGAAAAAGGAAGCCGACATTATGGAAATCTGATTTTTCGGGCTGAGTTTCCTGTAAAACTACGTTTCTTGCGCCTTGCGGTATGCATATACAGCGGCGGCTTAGAAGCCTTGTCTTGCGAAAAAAACATCGCCGAAAAATGAGCTGAGGTTCGGGCTGAGTTTCCCGAATACTGTGTCAAATTTCGCTCGGAGTACCGACAGTACGCCGTCGCTCATTTTCCTTGTCTTGCGAAAAAACATCACCGAAAAATGAGCTGAGGTTTCGGGCTGAGTTTCCCGAATACGGCGTCAAATTTCGCTTGAAGTACGCTTGTACGTCTGCGCTTATTTTCCTTGTCTTGCGAAAAAAACATCACCGAAAAATGTGCTGAGGTTTCGGGCTGAGTTTCCCGAATGCTGCGTCAAATTTCGCTCGGAGTACCGACAGTACGCCGTCGCTTATTTTCCTTGTCTTGCGAAAAAAACATCACCGAAAATGTCTTGAGGTTCGGGGCTGAGTTTCCCGTAAAACTGCGTTTCTTGCGCATTGCGGTATGCATATACGGCGGTGAGGTTTTTGCTGCGAGAAAATGCGCGGAAAGCCCGAATATAATTTGCAAATAAAAGCCTGCTTCGTCGGTTGCGGAGAGCCGCTCGGAGCAATATGCAATCTCCGCAATTCACAAAAAGGGTAAAAGTAAATGGATTACGATAATCTGCCGACCTTTGAGGTCTTGCCGAAGCACGTCGGCGTAATAATGGATGGAAACGGCCGTTGGGCAAAAAAACGGGACTTGCCGCGTTATAAGGGGCACATTGAGGGCGCCAAGACCTTCCGCAAAATAGGTGAGTTTGCGGCCGACCTCGGCATAAAGTACATAACCTTTTATGCTTTTTCAACAGAGAACTGGAAGCGTCCCAAGGAGGAGGTTTCCGCAATAATGAATCTCTTCCGCGAGTACCTCAAGGAGGCACTCGGCAGAGTGGAAGAGGACAGAAAAAACGGTATCCGCATAAGCTTTATAGGCTCTCGCGAGGGTATTCCTGCCGACATCAGGCTTCTCATGAAGCAGGTTGAGCGAATAGGCAGAAAAGAGGACCGCATAATGCTCAACATTGCCGTGAACTACGGCGGCAGGCAGGAGATAGCAGAGAGCGTGCGCGAGATTGCGGAGGACGTGAAAAAAGGCAAAATAAAGCCGTCGGAAATTGATATGGACACAATTTCGTCACATCTCTACACCGCCGGTATGCCCGACCCCGATCTCATTATTCGACCGAGCGGAGAGCAGCGCCTTTCTAACTTTTTATTGTGGCAGTCGGCCTATGCGGAATTTTGGTATTCCGATGTTTTGTGGCCGGATTTTACCGAAGAGGATTTTGTGGAGGCCTTGCGTGCTTATGAGCATCGCAGCCGCAGATTCGGTGGGGTATAATATAAAGGATACGGGTTTTTGGCAGAGAGCCGAAAACCTAAATGTCGAAACCAATATTTAGGAGGCTCTTTATGCTTACAAGAATCGTCGTAGGCGTTGTTGCCGCGCTGTTTGCCGTGGGAATGCTCGCCATCAGATTTACACCGGTTTTTCCCATAGTGGTTGCCTTTTTTGCTGTTATGGCCGCATTCGAGCTCGAGAGAGTTATCGGTGTCAAAAACAAAGCGATACATATTATAAGTCTTATATTTGCAGGTCTTATACCGCTTTACTACGGCTTTAATCATTATCTTACCGAGCGGGGCTTTTTTATTCCCGCGCTTGCCGTAGTAATACTTTACATACTGCTTTTGTTCATTCTTATGATAACCGACTACGAGCATACAAAGTTTGAGGATGTTGCCGCGGTTGTGGTGGCCTCGTACTTTGTTCCGTGGGGATTTTCAACGCTCATAATGATGCGTGACGTCGGCGTTACATACCCGGAGCTTTACGATAAGCACTACGGCCTCTTTTTCATACTGCTTGGGCTTTTCTCGGCGTGGCTTACGGATTCGCTTGCGTATTTTGCGGGCAGATTTTTCGGCAAGCACAAAATGGCTCCGAATATCAGCCCCAAAAAGACCATAGAGGGTGCCGTCGGCGGAGCCTTTGCGGGAGTCCTCAGCTCAGTAATACTTTTCCTTGTTTTCGACAGCAAATATTTTACCGTTCATCTCTTCACTTGGTGGGAGATAGCAATAATTTCTCTTATCCTCTGCGTTATCGGTATGTGCGGTGACCTTTCGGCGTCTGTACTCAAGAGAAATTTCGGCGTCAAGGATTACGGCAAGCTCTTCCCGGGTCACGGCGGAGTTATGGACAGATTTGACAGCGCGCTCTTTGTTCTCGGTGCGCTCTATGCGATAATCATTATTTATTCAAGGATTAAATTGGCATGACAAAGAATTTATCACTTTTAGGCTCGACAGGCTCAATAGGAACTCAAAGTCTTGACGTTGCCCGCAAGCGCGGGTACCGCGTCAGGGCTTTGTCCGCTTTTTCAAACGTCAAAAAAATCGAGGAACAGATTCGCGAATTCAAACCGGACGTCGCGGCGCTGGTATCCGAGGACGCGGCAAAGGATTTAAAGGTGCGCGTAGCCGATACGGGCACAAAAATTCTTTCGGGCTCAGAGGGAGTCTGTGAATGTGCCTCCCATGTACAACTCCAACATGGTGCTCTACTTCGTCAAAAATTATATAATGCGTGGCAAGGCACCGCTGAAAATGGTAGAAGAGAACATCCGCATCGACTACGAGAAACTGCGCATGCTCATCCGCAAGGACAAGGAGTTTGCCCACGACGCCTCCGTCATCCAGACCCTCGTGAGCCAGGGCTTCATCACCGGTGAACTGAAGACCGGCTTCCCCGCCTCCGGCATCACCAACCCCGACAACTTTGTGAGCCTGCTCTACTATTTCGGCATGCTCACCATCAGCGGAATGCATAGAGGAAAAACCAAACTGACCATCCCCAACCTGGTGGTTCAGGAGCAACTCTATACTTATCTACTGAATACTTACAACGATGCAGACCTGAGTTTCAGCAGCTATGAAAAGAGTGAACTGGCAAGCCAACTCGCTTATGATGGCGACTGGCAAGCCTACTTCGGCTACATTGCCGACTGCCTGAAGACCTACGCCTCGCAGCGCGACAAGCAGAAGGGCGAATTCTTCGTCCACGGCTTTACCCTTGCCATGACGGCTCAGAACCGCTTCTACCGTCCCATCTCCGAGCAGGACACGCAGGACGGCTAT
>OGHC01000322.1_pt1 | contig 39491 bp, 48 predicted proteins | sample 1571381 | NCBI WGS metagenome assembly OGHC01 (sample SAMEA2581945, study PRJEB24529) | metagenome | biome: Human gut stool | place: China | collected 2011 | reverse complement strand
CTGACTCTTAATCAGTGGGTCCAGGGTTCGAATCCCTGAGGGTGTACAAAAGGAAGAAGTGACTTCGTGTTGCTTCTTTTTTTATTTCTAAATTTGGTAAAAGGTGGGGTGGATATAAAAAATGCCGTTGTCTGATTGTTGGATTCAGGCAACGGCATTTGTAGCTTTGGTGTACTACTTAGAACTTGAAGAAGTTCTTAGCATTGTTATAGCTGATGTCTTCAATCATTTGATTTACACGTTCCATTTCGGATGCTGGGATTTCTCCGTTCTCTACGTCACGTCCTACCAGATTACACAATGTACGGCGGAAATATTCGTGACGCGGGTAGGATAGGAATGAACGGGAATCAGTCAACATACCTACGAAGCGGCTCAAAAGACCGAGTACCGACAAGGCGTTCATTTGTTTTTCCATACCATCTTTCTGATCCAAGAACCACCATCCGGAACCAAACTGGATTTTTCCTGCAACAGATCCATCCTGGAAGTTGCCCAGCATAGTTGCAATCACCTCGTTTGCACATGGATTCAGGTTGTAGAGGATTGTCTTCGTCAATTTACCGTTTGTGTTCAAGCGGTCGAGGAATTTAGCCATTGCTTTCGCTGTTGTAAATTCACCGATAGAGTCGAAACCTGTATCGGGACCTAACAATTTAAACATCTTGGTGTTGTTGTTGCGGATTGCGCCGTAATGGAACTGTTGAGTCCATCCCTTTTCCCAATCCATTTCTCCGAAGATTACGAGCATTGCCGATTTGAACTTCAGAATTTCTTCCTTCGTCAGTTCAGTACCGCCATATACCTTATTAAATATAGCTTTGATTTCCGCATCGGTATAATCTTCTGCGTAGAATTCTTCGATACCGTGATCGGACAGGCGACATCCTTGTGCTGCGAAGAAATCGTGACGTTTGCGCAATGCGGCAATCATATCGTCAAAGCTGGAAATGTTGGTGTCGCTTACCTCTGCCAATTTTTCTACATAAGCACGGAAATCTGCCGGAACTTCTACTGCCATAGCTTTGTCCGGACGCCAAGTCGGCAACATCTTGATTTCAAATCCGCTTTCGCGTGTCTTGATGTGATATTCCAACGAGTCTATCGGATCGTCGGTAGTACATACGGTTTCTACGTGGTAGCGACGCATCATTCCGCGAGCGGAATATCCAGGTTGAGCTAATTTCTCGTTACATTCATCGTAGATCTCACGTGCGGTTTTCGGATTCAATATCTTATCGATGCCGAAAGCTGTTTTCAGTTCCAGATGAGTCCAATGGTATAACGGATTGCGGAAAGTATAGGGTACGGTTTCTGCCCATTTCTCAAATTTTTCCCAGTCTGTGGTGTCCTTCCCTGTGCAGAAACGTTCGTCTACACCGTTTGTACGCATAGCGCGCCATTTGTAGTGGTCGCCTCCCAAACAGATTTCAGTCAGTGATTTAAACTTGTACTCATCGGCTACCATTTGTGGAATTAAGTGACAGTGATAGTCGATAATCGGCATTTTAGCCGCATGCTCGTGATACAACTTCTGTGCAGTTTCTGTTTGCAGTAAGAAGTTCTCGTCCATGAAATTCTTCATTATTACTGTGTTTTAAGTATATAAAATTATTACTTTCTGTATTTATACCTATATAGTATTGATTTTAAAGCTACTAGGTGTAAATCTCGTTTTAGTTTTATTAACCGTTATCGAACACAAAAATAGAAATTTTACTTGGAGTAACAAAATAATTCGTATATTTGCAGCGATTATTTATAATATTTAAGTTTTAGCACTATGGAGGACCAGAACTATACGATTAAAGACATAGCCCGTATGGCAGGCGTTTCTGCCGGAACGGTGGACAGGGTATTGCACAATCGCGGTGACGTATCTCCTAAGAGCAAAGCTAAGGTTCAGAAGGTGCTAGATGAAATTCATTATCAGCCCAATGTTTTTGCTATCGGACTGGCTGCTAAAAAGAAATATTCTTTCGTTTGCCTAATTCCTTATTATATAGAGCACGATTATTGGCATTCCGTAGTGGGCGGCATTGAGCGTGCCCGGCAAGAGTTGCGTCCTTTCAATGTGAGCGTGGATTATCTGTGTTACCATCACGGAGATGAAGCCAGCTATCAGGAAGCCTGTCGTTCTATCAAGGAAAGCAATGTGGATGCGGTGTTGATTGCTCCCAATTTCCGGGAAGAAACCTTATCATTGACGGCCTATCTGCGAGAGAATGGGATAGCGTATGCTTTCGTCGATTTCAATATGGAAGAAATGAATGCATTAACTTATATCGGACAAGATTCGTATAAGAGCGGATACATTGCGGCTAAGATATTGATGCGTAATTATTCGGTGGGAGAAGGGCAGGAACTGGTACTGTTTTTAAGTAATAACAAGAATAACCCTGCTGAAATACAGATGCAGCGCCGTCTGGAAGGTTTTATGCAGTATATCACTGAGGAATACGATAATCTGGTGATTCATGAAGTAGTATTGAATAAGTCCAATCAGGAAAATAACTGTCGGACACTGGATCGGTTCTTTGAGACACACCCGAAAGCTGTACTCGGAGTTGTGTTCAATTCCAGAGTATATCAGTTGGGAGAATATCTCCGTCATGCAGGGCGTAGCATGAAAGGATTGATAGGATATGACCTCCTGAAAGCAAATGTAGAGTTGCTGAAATCGGGAGATGTACATTATTTGATCGGACAGCGGCCGGGATTGCAAGGTTATTGCGGTGTGAAAGCTTTGTGTGATCATGTCGTGTTCAAGAAAAATATCGATCCTGTGAAATATATGCCTATTGATATCCTGATTAAAGAAAACATCGATTTTTATTTTGAATTAGTATAATATCAACTTTATAAATTACAACTAACATGAAAGTATTAAACAAAGAAACTGCTCCTAAGGCACAACGTCCGGAGCGTATTATTCAATTTGGTGAAGGTAACTTTTTACGTGCTTTTGTAGATTGGATTATCTATAACATGAACCAGAAAACAGATTTCAACAGTAGTATTGTAGTAGTTCAGCCCATTGACAAAGGTATGGTCGATATGCTGAATACGCAGGACGATCTTTATCATGTCAATCTTCAAGGATTGGATAAAGGAGAAGTGGTTAACAGCTTGACAATGATTGATGTAATCAGCCGTGCATTGAACCCTTATACTCAAAATGACGAATTCATGAAACTGGCGGAACAACCGGAAATGCGTTTCGTTATTTCAAATACTACAGAAGCCGGTATTGCCTTTGATCCGACTTGCAAACTAGAGGATGCTCCCGCTTCTTCTTATCCGGGTAAACTGACTCAGTTGTTATATCATCGTTTTAAGACATTCAATGGTGACAAGACAAAAGGCCTGATCATCTTCCCTTGCGAACTTATTTTCTTGAATGGTCACAAACTGAAAGAAACGATCTATCAATACATTGAGTTGTGGAATTTGGGCGAAGAATTTAAGACTTGGTTTGAAGAAGCCTGTGGTGTATATGCTACGTTGGTAGACCGTATAGTTCCGGGATTTCCCCGCAAGGATATTGCAGCTATCAAAGAAAAACTGCAATATGACGATAACTTGGTGGTCCAGGCTGAAATCTTCCATTTGTGGGTTATTGAGGCTCCGCAGGAGATTGCCAAAGAATTCCCGGCTGACAAGGCAGGCTTGAACGTATTGTTTGTACCGTCGGAAGCTCCATACCATGAACGTAAGGTTACTTTGCTGAATGGGCCGCATACCGTTCTTTCTCCGGTTGCTTATTTGTCCGGTGTGAATATTGTTCGTGACGCTTGCCAGCATGAAGTAATAGGAAAATATATCCATAAGGTGATGTTTGACGAGTTGATGGAAACTCTGAACCTGCCGAAAGATGAATTGGAGAAATTTGCGAATGATGTATTGGAGCGTTTCAATAATCCGTTTGTAGACCATGCGGTAACAAGCATTATGCTGAATTCTTTCCCGAAATATGAGACTCGTGATCTGCCGGGATTGAAAACTTATCTGGAACGTAAAGGTGAGCTTCCGAAAGGACTTGTACTTGGTTTGGCAGCTATCATTACTTATTATAAGGGTGGTGTACGTGCGGATGGCGCTGAGATTGTGCCGAACGACGCTCCTGAAATCATGAATCTGCTGAAAGAACTATGGGCTACCGGTTGCACAAAGAAAGTAACTGAAGGTGTTCTGGGCGCAGAATTTATCTGGGGTGAAGATTTGAATAAAATTCCGGGATTGACGGAAGCTGTAAAAGCTGATTTGGATTCTATTCAAGAAAAGGGAATGCTTGAAACAGTGAAGGGTATTCTTTGATTTAGATATCGGAAATAGGCCGAATAGTTGAATTTAACTGAGTTTGGTTTTTCATTCAAGAGGGTGTCTTGATAGTCTTATGGCTATTGGGATACCCTCTTAAAGTTAATGTATATTAATGTTGTATTGCTTATTGTTGGTTATTATTACTTTATAGTATCTAAATATACGGGTTGTATCTCATTTTTTTCCAAAGAAAGACGTTTTTAAAATCTTCAAATCCTTAATAGCTGTCATTATCTTGTTGCCTGTTTGATATTTTTATTTATTGTATTGGTATGAATTGTTGTAATTATGTGATTATTGATTGTTATAATGTTATGTTTTATTATTTTCTTGTAGCTTTGTTGTAAGCTTATTTCTCTTGTAAAATATCAAGATTTTGCTATTAAAATACTACCATTTTTCTATTTGGAAATCTCAATATAGACTCATATCTTTGCATCGAAGTCAATAGAGTGACTTGTATAATTGTATAATATTTAAAATGTTAAAATCATGGCATTTAAATATAAAAAAAAGAAGATTACCTTGTACTTCGATAAACAAAACAAGGTGGAAAAGTACGTTGCAGCTAACGTACTAGTAGGAAGCATCAACTACAAGAAGTTGTGTGATGAAGTGAATCAGCGAACAGGTGTTCATCGTTCTATGGTGGATGTGGTGCTGAAGGGAGTTCAGGATGTGATGATAGCCTATTTGGAGGAAGGTTTTTCGGTGAAGCTGGATGAGTTTGGCGCGTTCCGTCCGGCAATCAATGCCGAAGGAAAAGACAAGGAAGAAGACGTGAGTGCCCACACCATTATCCGGAAAAAGATTGTATTTACTCCGGGTAGTAGATTCAAAGCTATGCTGGGTTCGGCAAGTGTGGAACTGTTTGGAGATGGCACGTCGACTACTAGTGGTAGTGATAGCGAAAATCCGGACGAGGGTGGAAATTCGGGAGAAGCTCCGGATCCGGCTGATTAATCTTTGCTAAATCACTTGTTAATGGGGGAAGTTCGTGAGAGCTTCCCCATTTTTTTGTCTGCATTTTAGGCTGAATAGTGCAAATTCACCGTTGCCCAATGGTGAATTTATGGTTGCCCAACGACAAAATCACCGTTGCCCAACGGTGAAATTTCCTATTGGTCGTGGATTTTTAGTAAGAATAATGCGCAAATTATCATTTGTGAGAAATAATTTTTATCTTTGTGTCGTTGTAGCAACGCGAGTCGCTCAACGTCGTTTTTATTGATGAAAGTGTTTAGCTTTTATCCTTATACAGGAAATCTGGTAAATTTCGAAAGGCATAAGGACAGCAATAACACTCATCACTTGTATCGTTATGTGTAATTTTCATTACATATACTTTATGAGTGTGGGGTATTGTTTATTTATGTCTTGGGCTTACCAGAGCCTCCTGTATAGATAGACTAATAACTCCACACTTTTTTTATGGACCAACCACTGCACAGGAGCCGAAGTGGCGACAAAAACTCTAATAATTATGGTGAAAAAGACAGCTTTCTTTTTCTTAATGATTGCAGCTTTCGGTTTCTTTCTCCACAGTTGCAAGACTGACACTGATGATTTGTGGGATAGTGTTTACGAATTGGATGGTAAAATTTCTTCATTAGAAGAATTGTGTAAACAAATGAATAGCGACATCAATTCTTTACAAACACTTGCTGCCGCATTACAAGATAACAACAGTATCACGTCCGTTATTCCTGTAATGCAAGATGAAAAAATTATAGGTTATACAATTTCTTTTGTTAAGGGGGATCCCATTATTATTCGTCATGGTGAAAAGGGGGAGCAAGGGAATAAGGGAAATGATGGTGCAACTCCTGTTATTGGTATAAAACAATATACCGATGGTCTATATTATTGGACACTAGGAGAGTCTTGGTTAAGAGACAATGCAGGCAATATGATTAAAGCGGAGGGAAAAAATGGAAAGCCTGGTGAAGAAGGAAAGACTGGTGTCACACCACAGCTTAAGATAGAAGATGGTTATTGGTGGGTGTCTTATGGAGAAGATTCGCAATGGATAAAACTAGACAAAGCCATTGTTGATAATGAAGTGACTGTATTTGAGGAAGTAACACAAGATGATAGATATGTTTATTTCACTCTTAAAGATGGAACGGTTATAACCATTCAGAAATATCAAAAATTATCAATAACCTTTGCGGAAGGTAGTGAACTGATATTTGATATAAATGAGACCAAAGTAATACATTATACGATTAAGAGTGATGGGGATAAGAATGTGATTAAGACGGAAATGTTAAATGATGACAATGGTTATTCGTTGTATACTAATGTAACGAATTCGACTTCCGGAACGATAACAATCACGTCAAATATACCCACCACAAACCAAGTAATAGTAAGTGTGTCCGATGGAGAAGTTACTATAATGACGGCAATTTCACTCAAACGATTGTTTAAAACAGTTAATGTGGTGAAAGCCGGAACTTTATGGGAATTAGTAAAATCTTGGGATGATTATTCCATTACGGCATTAAAAGTTACTGGTTCATTGAATAGTAAAGATATCTTTGTATTTAAAACAATACCTCAATTTCTTGCTATTTTAGATTTAGAAGAGACAGACTTGACAGAGTTGCCTAAGGAAGCTTTTTACGAAAACAGGACGTTACAGTCTGTTATATTTCCAAAAGCATTAAAGAAAATAGGGGAACGCGCATTTATGGATTGCTGTGGGTTAAAAGGTAATTTAATTTTACCATCGACTATCACCGATATTGGAGATGAGGCATTTAAGAATTGTCGGAGCCTTACGGGAGATTTAGTTTTACCACCGAACATAACTCATATTAGTTCCGGTGCATTTGAAAATTGTCTTGGTTTTACGAAGTTAACGTTGCCACCAGGTGTTACTGTCATCGGAAGTGGCGCATTTCAGGGATGCAATGGATTTACTGATAATTTAATATTGCCGTCAAGTGTAACTTCAATTGAACCCTACGCATTTGGTGGTTGTAGCAGTTTCACAGGTGATTTAGTAATCCCGTCAAATGTTACTATAATTGGGCGGCATGCATTTTATGGTTGTTCTGGCTTTACAGGCAGTTTAACATTACCATCAAATCTTACTACAATTGAAAGTGCTTCATTTTCTGGTTGTTCTGGCTTTACAGGCAGTTTAACATTACCATCAAATCTTACTACAATTGGAGAAGGGGCATTTAGCTGGTGTTCAGGTTTTACAGGTAGTTTAATATTGCCACCAAATCTTACTACGATTGGAGAAGGGGCATTTGAAGCTTGTTCTTTTACCGGTAATCTGATATTACCGTCAAGTATTACCACAATTGGTCGCTATGCTTTTAATTCTTGTACTGGGTTTGTCGGTGATTTGGTTATCCCATCAAATGTTACCGTGATTGAAGAGTCTGCATTTGCGAATTGTATGCGTTTTACAAGTTTAGTATTACCATCCAATGTTACGACGATTGAAAGATATGCATTTGACGCTTGTTCTGGTTTAACAAGTAGTTTGACGTTACCTCCAAGCATTACTTTGATTGGGGAAAGGGCATTTGGCCTGTGTTATGATTTATCTCCGGTGTACTGTGGGGCATCTAATCCTCCGGTGATTACTGCAGGATGTTTTCAAAACACCTCTCAATTATATGTTCCTCTAAACTGTGCTAGAAGTTATAAAAATAAAGATGGTTGGAGAGAATTTGAGAGTATCTATGAATATAGATTTTAACAAATAAGATAGTATTAAACAACTTAACTCAATTTATTATGAGGAAAATATTCTTTTTATTCGTGTTAGCAATGCTGGACTTAACGTTCTATAGTTGTAAGACGGATACGGATGATTTATGGGACAGCATTCATCAATTGGATGAAAGGGTTGTTGCTTTGGAAGAGATGTGTAAGCAGATGAATGGAAATATTGGTTCTCTGCAAGTATTGGTAAGTGCTTTGCAAAATAATAATAGTGTTACTGCTGTTATTCCTGTGAAGCAGGGAGATAAGACGATAGGCTATACGATTTCATTTGCTAAAGGTGATCCTATTACTATTTATCATGGTGCCAAAGGTGAACAAGGTGATAAGGGTGATGATGGTACTACTCCGATTATCGGTGTGAAACGACATACTGATGGTACACATTATTGGACATTAAATGGAGACTGGTTACGAGACAATAGCGGTAAAATGATTAAAGCGGAGGGGAAAGATGGTACTGACGGAGAACAAGGTGGACAGGGAAGTCCAGGTATTACTCCGCAATTGAAAATAGAAAATGGCTATTGGTGGGTATCTTATGGAAATGATTCGCAGTGGACAAAGTTAGATAAGGCTATTTTGGATAGTGGGGAAAGTATTTTTAAGAAAGTTGCTCAAGATAGCAAATATGCTTATTTTACTTTGAAAGATGGGACTGTAATAACCATTCAGAAATATCAGAAATTATCTATAACTTTTGCTGAAGGTGATGAACTGAAATTTGATGCAAATGAGACGAAAACAGTTCATTACACAATTAAGAGTGAAGGGAATATGAATGTGGTTAAAGTGGATATGCTGAACGATGATAATCGTTATTCATTGCACACTGATATTATAGATGACACTTCTGGCACAATTACGATTACGACAAGTATTCCTGCAGTAAACCAAGTAATAGTGAGGGTATCTAATGCCGAAGTCACTATAATGGCAGCGATTTCATTAAAACCCTCTTTTACAGAGAATACAATAAATGTATTGGAAGCTGGAACGTTAGGTATTTGGTTAGATAGTTATGACAAGAATGCTATTACTGCATTAAAAATAACAGGTCCATTAAATAGTAATGATATCGCTGCTATTAAAGGCCTATCCCAACTTACTATATTGGATTTAGAAAATGCCGATTTGGAAGAATTTCCATCTGGTATCTTTAGTGACGAAAGAAAACTTTTGATTTCTATAATATTTCCTAAAACATTAAAGAGAATAGGAAATCAAGCTTTTTCTGGTCGTAGTGATCTTAAAGGTAATCTGGTAATACCCTCAAGTGTCACTTCGATTGGAAGTTCTGCCTTTTATGGTTGTAGTGGTCTTAGAGGAGAGTTGGTACTACCGTCGGGGCTTGTTTCCATTGAATGGGGTGTTTTTACTGGTTGTAGTGGTTTTACGGGAAAGTTAAATATACCCTCAAGTGTTACTTATATTGAAGATTGGGCCTTCTCTGATTGCGGTGGCTTTACAGGAGAACTGAGAATACCACCAGGTGTTACAGCTATCGGAACTTGTGCATTCCAGGAATGCAATGGCTTTACGGGAAGGTTGGAGATACCCTCAAGCGTTACTTCGATTGGAAGTTCTGCCTTTTATGGTTGTAGTAGTTTTAGGGGAGAGCTGGTACTACCGTCGGGGCTTGTTTCCATTGAAAGTGCTATTTTTTATGGTTGCAGTGGTTTTACGGGAAAGCTAAATATACCGTCAAGTGTCACTTCTATTAGAGATTTAGCCTTTTCTAATTGCAGTGGCTTTACAGGGGATCTGAAGATGCCACTGGGTGTTACTTCTATTGGAAGTTCTGCTTTTCAGGGCTGCAGTGGCTTTACAGGAATGCTGGGGATATCGCCGAATGTTACTTCTATTGGGAATGGTGCTTTCCGTGGGTGTAATGGTTTTACAGGAAAGCTGAAAATACCATCAGGCGTTACTTCAATAGAAGGATATACTTTTTATGGTTGTTCTGGCTTTACAGAAGAGTTAATAATCCCGTCAAATGTAACTTCGATTGGAGACTTTGCCTTTTATGGTTGCAAAGGCTTTAGAGGGAAATTGGATATACCTTCTGGCGTCATTTCAATTGGGAAAAGAGCCTTTGAAGGTTGCAAAGATTTATCTCCAATATATTGCAGAGCTTCAATTCCTCCTAGTGTTAGTGATGATAGTTTTGCAAACACATCTAAATTATATGTTCCTAAAGGGTGCGCTAGTGTATATAGGAACACTAATGGATGGAATAAATTTGAAAGTATCGTAGAATTCTAATTTTTTAAATTATATAATTATGTGTAACTCAAAATTAAATCCTTGTGACCAAATTTGTAAGAAACAAGTCGCATACGACAAGGCCGTTGAAGCCTATCAATTCCATGTACAACGTTATCATACATGGGTTAACTATTACGCCATTTTTGTTGGCGCTTTGTTTGTGGCGTTTTATACCATTATGTCGCAAACTGATTTTGAAATTTACTACTATTGTATCGGAGATACAAAATTTCGCTGTGAGTTAGTATTGCCGTGGTTAATTGCCTTGCTCGGCTGGTTTGCTTCTATATGCTGGTTAGCAAGTATTATTGGGCATTGTGCTTGGATGAATAGTTGGATAGAAATAGTAAAGAAAAGAGAACGTAATTTCTTGGATGATTCTGATTTTGTTTATTCTAGAATTGTATTATCCACAGACCAAAAGCGGAAAGAACGAAAAATGTATGGGGGAAATAGTGATAGGCGTAGATTCTTGCCGGAATTTATCTCTACACAGAAAATAACACAAATATTTGTGTCTGTAGTAATTATTGCATGGATTGTTGTTCTGCTTTTTCTAGGGTTACTATCTAATCCGTGTTGGTACTTATTTATTATTGGAGTATTATTTTGGGGTGGAGTAACTGTGTGGATCAGGCATTTTCTTCTCCATAGAGTAGGTGGATGTATATCATCAAATATTGATCGTATAGAAGTATAGTATCATGTACTATATTAGCTATGTGAATTATTTTTTTATAAGATAATGAATCTTGAATGAGGATAGGAATTTATATGCTTAGATTTTTATCCTCATTCTATACTATTGGTTAGGCTGTTTGCATATCCCAATCATAATCATTCATCAAATAAATAGCCATCTGGCTGACGATACTTTGCACTAAATATTCTTTAGTATTCAGATTCTTCTGAGTAATTTTCTAGTAACTATTCCGCCGTATGCAGTATAAATGTGGTGGCTCCGATAGTCACAATAGCTCCATCTTCGATGCGGATACGGTCTTTATCACCCAAGATCTCATTCATGAGAAATGTACCTGTCAGGCTGGGAGCGTCCCGCAAAGTATAGATTAGTTTTCCTTGCTTATTGCGCTTGATATTGATAATGCAGTGGCGGCGGTCCATGCTCATGTCTCCGCTTTCGATGGGAGTATTGATGACTGTTCCCACACAACGCCGTCCTATCACGTTGTCACCCTCTTGTAGTGGAAGTACTTGTTTGAATCCGAATATATTCTCAATTACTGTGATATATCCGAATTCTTCTTTATGGGATTCTGCCTCTTCTTCCAGATTCTCTTCTTTCCGGAGAGCTTTGACTTTACTTTTTCCAAGCCGGATACTGAATTGCTTGCCGCAATGCTCGCATACAAATACAAGTGACTGACCTTCACTATACTTGGTTTCATCAAAATAAAGGTAATTCTCACATTTGGGACAAAGAACTCGTTTCATGCTTTTTAAAAGGGATTTTTATTTTGCCAGTAACCAGGCATTCTTGTAAGTTTCGTTTTTTCTAAGCTCCAACAACTGTTTCGTCGCTTCTTCACGGTTGCTGAATGAGCGGATACTGACACGTACTTTACCATCGGTATTCAGCGCTTTTGCTTCCGCAAATCCTTTGGCATTTAACCGGTTTGCCATAGCTTCCGCATCTTTAAGGCTGATACCTCCCGCTACTATAATATGGTAAGGGTGATTCGTATTAGCTTGTGGCTTTACCGATGGCGCAGGAACTGTTTGCGGTTTCGCCACTTTAACTTCTTTCACAGCAATGGGCTTTGATGTTTTAGCTTTCTTGGCTTTCTGTGGTCTCGCATCGTGCTTTACCGGAACAGGAGTCATTGCAACCGACTGTTCTTCTATTTGTTCAAAAAGTTCGTTAGGTAACAACTGTGCGTAATTGTTCTTCTGAACGTAGGTATTCTCTACCGGAGTGGAAAAAGCGAAGAACAACACAATGGCGGCAATCATGGCTGCTGCATTGCGGAGGAATGTACGGTTGATACTGATTTCATAAGTTTTCTTTTCTTTCTCCGGATTGAGTGGTATTAACACTTTTTCCTTTTGTGGCAGGGCGGCAAGCTCGTGCATCTCAAAAGAATCCAATCCGTATAAAGAAGGAGTGGTTAGCTTATAATCGTACGGAATGAACTCGTAATTGCCATAAATATTATAATGGATTTCACCGATATTCTCCAGATGGGCTTTGCCTTCTTCATGAAGAAGGGAGATGAATTCGTTCACCTCTTTTTCTACTATGCGGCTGGCGTCAGCGAAACTAGTGTCGTAAACGGCCATATATGATTGCACCAACACTCCGTCGTTCAGTTTCAGTTGCGGATTGAATCCTATCGTACGGGTAGGAGGTAAGAAAAGATTTTCTTCTTTTACATGAGTTGCAGGTGCGTAATGTGCAACGAATCCACCAAATCCCGGAACGATGACGCAGTCGTTTTCCAGCAATAAAACCTCTATATGTTGTGCTAATTCAATCATGTGTGCAAAATTAAGAGATAAATTGAATATATCCCAGAAAACTACGAAAAAATCACTACTTTTGCATCGTTTTATTTATAACCATCGACAATGAACTATATACAGACAGAAATAGACGGAGTATGGCTGATAGAGCCTAAAGTGTTCTCCGACGAACGTGGCTACTTTATGGAAGCTTTTAAGAAAGAGGAGTTTGAGGCTAATATCGGTCCTGTTGATTTTGTACAGGATAATGAATCCAAGTCTTCCTTTGGGGTATTACGCGGATTGCATTATCAGAAAGGTGAACATAGCCAGGCTAAACTGGTTCGTGTTATCAAAGGAGAAGTGTTGGATGTTGCTGTGGATTTGCGCAAATCATCGCCTACGTTCGGAAAGCATGTATGTGTTTTGTTGAGCGAAGAGAATAAGAGACAGTTTTTCATTCCACGTGGTTTTGCGCATGGATTTGCCGTATTGAGCGATGAAGCCATTTTCACATACAAGGTAGATAATAAGTATGCTCCGCAAAGTGAGGCTTCCATTATATATAATGATGCGACATTGGGGATAGATTGGCCGCTTGCCGAGTCGCAGATGTTGCTATCTCCTAAAGACAAGGAGGGAACGGCTTTCAAAGATGCGGTGTATTTTGAATAACTTCTGAATAGACAATAAATAAAGATATGAAAATAGCAATTGTAGGAACCGGATATGTAGGTCTGGTGACAGGTACATGCTTTGCTGAAATTGGCGTGGATGTGACTTGCGTAGATACTAACAGTGAGAAAATCGAATCTTTGAAAAAGGGTGTCATTCCTATTTATGAAAATGGATTGGAAGAGATGGTGCTTCGCAATATGAAAGCGAAACGATTGAAGTTTACTACCTCACTGGAGAGTTGCCTCGATGATGTGGAAGTAGTATTCAGTGCTGTCGGTACGCCTCCTGATGAGGACGGCAGCGCCGATCTGAAATATGTGCTGGAGGTAGCCCGGACTATCGGTCGCAATATGAAACAATATAAATTGGTTGTTACCAAGAGTACGGTTCCGGTGGGTACTGCCGGCAAGGTTCGTGCGGTTATTCAAGAGGAGTTGGATAAGAGAGGGGTGAATATCCATTTTGATGTGGCTTCAAATCCGGAATTTCTAAAGGAAGGAAATGCGATCAGCGACTTTATGAGTCCGGACCGTGTAGTAGTGGGGGTGGAGTCGGAACGTGCGCAGAAACTGATGTCGAAGCTGTATAAACCGTTCTTGCTAAATAACTTCCGCGTTATCTTTATGGATATCCCGTCAGCGGAGATGACTAAATATGCGGCAAATTCAATGTTGGCAACCCGCATCAGTTTTATGAATGACATAGCAAACTTATGCGAGATTGTGGGTGCCGACGTGAATATGGTACGTAGCGGAATCGGTTCGGATACGCGCATCGGACGTAAATTCTTGTATCCGGGAATCGGCTATGGCGGTTCTTGTTTCCCGAAAGATGTGAAAGCCCTTATCAAAACGGCAGAACAGAATGGATATAAAATGCGGGTACTCAGTGCTGTGGAAGAGGTAAACGAGCAACAGAAAAGTGTTCTGTTTGAAAAGCTGGTGAAGCACTTTAATGGTGACCTGAAAGGAAAAACGGTTGCTTTGTGGGGACTGGCTTTCAAACCGGAGACTGATGATATGCGTGAAGCTCCGGCTTTGATCCTGATTGATAAGCTGTTGAAGGCTGGCTGTCAGGTACGTGCGTACGATTCTGCTGCCATGCAGGAGTGCAAGCGCAGGATCGGAGATACAATCTATTATGCTTGCGATATGTATGATGCGGTGCTTGATGCGGATGCGCTGATGTTGGTTACCGAATGGAAGGAATTCCGTCTGCCCTCATGGGCTGTCATAAAGAAAACGATGGTACAGCAGGTTGTATTGGACGGACGTAACATTTACGATAAGAAAGAGATGGAAGAACTCGGATTCGTTTACTATTGCATTGGTAAATGAAAAAATAAGAGTATCTTTATGCAAAACTGGAACAAATGATGAAATATGTAGTGCTATCGTTGATGGTGATTTTTTCTGTGTCATGTGGCGGCAATAAAAATCCAAATTTTCTTGAACTGGAGGAAGAGGATATAGCTGCTAAGGAACTGTTGCAGGGAATTTGGCTGGACGATGAAACGGAGAGTCCGTTGATGCGGGTAGAGGGGGATACGATCTATTATGCAGATAGCCAAAGTGCTCCGATTACATTTAAGGTTATGCGGGATACGCTTTACACGTATGGAAATGATACGGCTTACTACAAGATAGATAAGCAGGCGGAACATATATTCTGGTTCCATTCCATTACGGACAACATAATCAAACTGCATAAATCTGAGGATCCGAATGATTCGTTGTCATTTGTTCGTCGTGAAGTGGTTATACCGACTTATACGGAAGTGACAAAACGGGATAGTGTGGTGACATACAATGGCACTCGCTATCGCGCTTATGTATATATTAATCCTACCAAAATTAGAGTTGTCAAGACGACTTATTCCGAAGACGGGATTAGCATGGACAATGTGTATTACGACAATGTGATGCACATTTGTGTGTACGAAGGCAAGAAAAGTTTGTTTGCCAGTGATGTGACCAAGCAGATGTTTGCTCAGGTTGTTCCCGCTGATTTCCTGCCGCAGGCTATTCTATCCGATACGAAGTTTGTAAAAGTAGACCGGAATGGTTTTCATTATCAAGCAGTTTTAGCCATTCCGGAAAGTTCTGTATATAGCATTGCGGAGATAGAAGTGGGTTTCGATGGTAAACTGACTATCACTTCCACTAAATAAAGAATGCTGTTCTAATTTTGTTGTCTGGGAGAGGGGCGGTTCTTACTTTTGTTGTTATTGCCGTTTTTCCCCCGAAAATTTCTTCTTTTAGGGTTGCTGCCGTACCTGCTTTTGCTGAAAGAGCGTGGCTTGTATTCCGGAGCTTCCCCTAATTCTGCCGGGATGGGAATCTTATAAATATCTTTTTCCAGGAAATTCTCAATGCTCTTGAAATTACTCTGCTCTTTTTCGCTGACAAATGTAAGCGCTACTCCGTCGTTATTAGCACGTGCCGTACGCCCGATTCGGTGCACATAATCTTCACTGTCGTGAGGGACGTCGAAGTTGATAACCAGACGAATATCATCAATGTCAATGCCGCGTGCCACAATATCTGTCGCTACCAGTATATTAACTCGCCCGGCTTTAAATTCGTGCATTACTGTTTCCCGTTGGGCCTGCTCAAGATCCGAGTGCATTTCTCCTACATTCAATTTCATCGCCATCAAAGCCTTAGCGACTTCTTTAACTTTGATTTTTGAAGATGCGAAGATGATGACACGTTCGGGAACCTCGTCGGCGAAAAGGCTACGTATAATTCCCAATTTTTGGTTTTCGTAGCAAACGTAAGCAGCCTGGATAATCTTTTCGGCAGGTTTTGAGACAGCCAGTTTTATTTCTGACGGATTATTCAGGATTGTATTTGCCAATTGCTGTATTTTGGCAGGCATAGTTGCAGAGAACATGATAGTTTGCCGTTCTTTAGGCAGGTATTTCACTATTTGCATGATGTCGTCATAGAATCCCATGTCGAGCATTCGGTCTGCTTCGTCCAAAATGAAATAAGAAACTTTGGAGAGGTCTACATATCCGAGACTCAGATGGGCGATCAGACGTCCTGGAGTCGCAATAACAACATCAGCTCCTAATGTAAGTCCTTTTTTCTGTTGTTCGAACAGAATGCCGTCATTACCGCCATATACAGCGACGCTTGATACCGGCATAAAATAGGAGAATCCTTCCATCTGTTGGTCGATCTGCTGAGCCAGTTCCCGGGTAGGGGACATGATAATGCAGTTGATCGCATCTTCCGGATGGTTTCCTTCGGATAGTTTATTTAATACAGGGAGCAGAAAAGCGGCAGTTTTACCCGTACCTGTCTGCGCTACTGCTATCAGATCTTTACCTTCAAGTATAATTGGAATTGCTTGTTCCTGAATAGGTGTGCATTCGTCAAATCGCATGGCGTCAAGCGCCTCAAGCACATTTGCGTTTAATTGTAGTTCGGAAAACTTCATTCTGTTATTTTATTTGTCCGCAAAGATAATTTATTTTTCGGTCTAATTACATATTCAAATAAGAATCTTTGAATCCAAGAAAATAGAGCACCCCATCAAGTCCGATGGTATTGATAGACTGTTTGGCATTTGCTACTACTTTGGGTTTGGCATGGAATGCTATCCCCAATCCGGCAATTCCCAGCATGGGGAGGTCATTGGCTCCGTCGCCTACGGCAATGGTCTGCGCAATATCCACTTTTTCTACTTGGGCAATTAAACGGAGTAGTTCGGCTTTGCGCTTTCCGTCTACCACATCTCCCAAATAACGTCCGGTGAGCTTTCCATCAATAATTTCCAGCTCATTCGCATATACATAGTCTATACCATACTTCTTTTGCAGGTGTTGACCGAAATAGGTGAAACCTCCCGACAGAATTGCTATTTTGTAGCCATACTTCTTCAATACATACATTAGTCTGTCTACTCCTTCTGTGATAGGCAAGTTTTCTGCAATCTCCTGCATGACGGATTCATCGAGTCCTTTCAATAGGGCTACGCGGCGGGTAAAGCTTTCGGTAAAGTCTATTTCGCCACGCATGGCGCTTTCCGTAATGGCCTTTACCTCATCGCCTACGCCGGCGCGGATGGCGAGCTCATCAATAACTTCGGTTTCGATAAGTGTGGAATCCATATCAAAGCAGATCAGACGGCGCATACGTCGATACATATTATCCAACTGAAAAGAAAAGTCCATCTCCAGTTCGCTGGCTAACTTCATCAGGCTTTCTTGCATGGCGATGCGGTCTTTGGGAGTACCTCTCACTGAGAATTCTATGCAAGCGCGTGTGCGTGCATCCGTATCGCATTCATCCAAAGGGATTCTACCCGTCAGGCGCTTGATTGCATCGATATTCATTCCTTGCTCTGCCAATACGCTGGTGGCTGCCGATATTTGACGCGCAGACAGTTTACGACCAAGCACCGTCAAGATATAGCGGTTCTTGCCTTGCATACCTACCCAATTGTCGTATTGCTCGGTTGTAATTGGTTCGAACCGGATGGTTACTCCCAAAGAGGATGCTTTGAATAATAATTCCTTCATGATAAATCCGGAATGTCTTTCTTCACTCTTGAAAAGAATACCTAGCGATAGCGTATTATGAATATCCGCCTGCCCGATATCGAGGATAGTAGCATCATATTTAGCTAATATTTCGGTCACGGATGAGGTAAGCCCCGGACGATCTTCGCCGGTAACTCGAATCAGAATCAATTCAGTACTTGATGGTTGCATAAGAAATAGACTTTTATCCTGCAAAAGTAGAGAAAAAAGTTCGTTTTTATGCTAAATAACATAAAAAGTTATACCTGAAAAGTGAGATTTTTGCTTATTCTTTTGGAAGTTAATTTGATAATTACTTACCTTTGCACCCGGTTTCAAAAATAAAGGCTCTGATAATCAGCGGATTCCTCTTCGCCTGATGCCTGAAAAGACAACGTTTCGGGAAGAAACCACTGTTTAAGGACAGTCCCGGATAGTATTAACTAAAACCGAGTTACATGAAGTATGTAAAGTGGATTTTTGTTGTATTACTAATTTGTTCCTTGACCGCTTTCGTTGAGAAAGACAAACCTACCGGAGGTTTGAGTGAGGGTGATGTAGCCCCGGATTTTAAAATCGAATCTACATCGGAAGAGCAACCTGCCTTTAAGTTGGGAAATTTGAAAGGAAAGTATGTGTTGCTAAGTTTTTGGGCAAGTTATGACGCGCAATCCCGGATGCAAAACGTAAGTTTAAGCAATACGCTTCGTTCTTCTCATAATGTGGAAATGGTTTCTATTTCGTTTGACGAATATCAGTCAATTTTTAAGGAAACCGTTCGTAAGGACCAAATAGTTACGCCCACTTGTTTCGTGGAAACAGAAGGCGAGGACTCCGGATTATTTAAGAAATACCGTTTGAACCGGGGGTTCACCAACTATTTATTGGATGTAAATGGTGTGATTATAGCCAAAAACATCTCTGCTGCAGATCTTTCTGCTTATGTAAAGGAGATTGGTTGACAATGTAGGATAGACAAAAGAGGAAATGAATACAACAAAAAAGTTCCGCCTATACTTGCTGTTTGGTAAGAATAGGCGGAACTTCTATTTAAGAGAATCTTATCATCTACTTCGGCGCCTTTTGATACAGGAAGAAGGCGATACCTGCATAAAGGATATTGGGAATCCAGACTGCAATCACAGGAGGTACATTACCGTTGATGGCAAATGTAGAAGTAATTGTCTGGAATAAGATATATGAGAAGCTCAGTCCCAGTCCGATACCCAAGTGGAGACCCATACCTCCTTTGGTCTTTCGTGACGAAAGAGAAACACCGATAATTGTCAGGATGAAAGAGGCGAACGACATGGCGATTCGTTTATGATATTCAATTTCAAACTCTTTGATATTGGCAAATCCTCTTCGTTTTTGTTTCTCAATATAGTCACTCAATTGAGGGCTGGTGAGCATTTCCTGTTGATTCTTCATGATGAGGAAGTCGGACGGTTCCATATTGATAATCGAGTCTATCCGGTCTCCTTTGGTGATTTTTTCTTTCAAGCCGTCCAACTCACGTATCATGTAGTCATGAATCGTCCATTTATGGACGGTGGTTGTATCATACGTTACACGACGTGCTGTCAAGTGAGAAACCAGTTTCTTGTCGACGAATTTATCCAACGAGAAACGGTTGCCTGTTTTCATGGCGTTATTATAATTGTCAATGTATGCAATGACACCGCTATCCACTTCCAGCTGTACGTTGCGTGCCGTATTCTGTTTCTTGGGTTTGATATACCGGTCTTCAAAGTTCAGGCGGGTGACGCTTCCTTTAGGGATTACGTACGAACTTAGCATAAAGGTCGTTAATGCGATAATGGCCGCAGAAATCATATAAGGACGCATCATTCTCTTGAAACTCATTCCGGTGGAGAACATGGCGATAATCTCTGAGTTCTCCGCTAGTTTTGAAGTAAAGAAAATGACGGCAATGAACACGAACAACGGACTGAACAGATTGGAGAAGTAGGGGATAAAGTTCATGTAGTATTCGAAAATGATTTTACTCCATGGCGCTTCATGTTCCATCAGTTTATCCATCTTCTCGTTAAAGTCGAATACTACTGCAATAGAAATGATCAATGCAATAGCAAATACGTATGTTCCCAAGAATTTCTTGATGATATACCAGTCCAGCCGCTTTATGAATCGATTGCTTTTCATTCCTTATAATCTAGTTGATACTTTTCTGACCATCATCGGTTTCCAGGTTGAGAAATCTCCGGCGATAATATGTTTTCGTGCTTCGCCTGCCAGCCATAAATAAAATGCCAGATTATGTATGGAAGCAATTTGCATGGCCAACAGTTCTTGTGCATGGAAAAGATGGCGCAAATACGCTTTGCTGTACAGCGTGTCTACATAGGAAGCACCGTCCGCCTCAATGGGGGAGAAATCCGTTTCCCATTTTTTGTTTCGCATATTGATGATACCGTCTTTGGTAAACAGCATTCCATTTCGTCCGTTGCGTGTGGGCATTACGCAGTCGAACATATCTACGCCGCGTTCTATCCCTTCAAGGATGTTGACAGGAGTACCGACACCCATCAAATAACGGGGCTTGTCTTTAGGCAGAATCTCGTTGACAATTTCGATCATCTCATACATCTTATCGACGGGTTCGCCGACTGCCAATCCGCCGATAGCATTTCCGTCCGCTCCTTTGGAAGCCACAAACTCCGCAGATTGTTTGCGCAGATCGGGGTAAACACATCCTTGAACAATAGGGAATAGCGACTGATTGTAGCCATACTTAGGTTCGGTTTCATTAAAACGTTGTATGCAGCGGTCGAGCCATCTGTGGGTCAGCCCTAACGACTTTTTAGCATACGCATAGTCTGAATCTCCGGGAGGGCATTCATCGAAAGCCATCATGATGTCCGCTCCGATGGTACGTTCTATATCCATCACTTTTTCCGGAGTGAAGATATGCTTGCTGCCATCAATATGTGAACGGAACTCGGCTCCTTCTTCACGGAGTTTCCGGATTCCGGCTAGCGAAAATACTTGAAAACCACCACTGTCTGTCAGCATGGGGCGATCAAAACCGTTGAAGCGATGCAAGCCACCGGCTTTCTCGATAACATCCAGTCCCGGACGTAAATAGAGATGATAAGTATTCCCTAGAATGATTTGTGCCTGGATGTCTTCTTTCAGTTCTGTCAGATGCACCCCTTTGACAGTGCCCAATGTTCCCACCGGCATGAAGATAGGGGTTTGTATCTGCCCGTGGTCAGTGGTTATCAGACCGGCACGGGCATTACTTTTAGTGTCTGTATATTGTAACTCAAATGTCATTCCTGGCTGGGTTTCTTTACAGATAAATCAATGGCATCCGCTACTTTTTCATTGTTTAATGCAATGGCGAATACTTCTTTTATATCATTCACATAGTGGAAAGTCAATCCCTTCAAATACAGATCCTGAATTTCATCTATGTTCTTTTTATTCTCGGCGCTCATAATGATTTCTTTTATTCCGGCACGTTTGGCAGCAAGAATCTTTTCCTTGATTCCGCCAACCGGAAGAACCTTGCCGCGAAGGGTGATTTCTCCTGTCATAGCCAGATTGGCTTTTACCTTTCGTTGTGTCAGAGCGGAAGCTAAAGAAGTGGCCATAGTGATACCTGCCGACGGACCGTCTTTCGGAATCGCCCCTTCCGGAACATGGATATGGATGTTCCAGTTTTCAAAGATGTCTTCGTCCAAGTCAAGGATAGAAGCGTGTGCCTTGATGTATTCAAGTGCCAGCATGGCAGATTCTTTCATCACATCTCCCAGATTACCGGTCAATGTAAGACGTCCGCCTTTACCACGACTCAGGCTCGTCTCAACAAATAGAATTTCACCTCCTACGGCTGTCCATGCCAGTCCGGTAACTACACCGGCATACTCATTGCCTTGATACTTGTCTCGTGTATATTCCGGTGCTCCCAAGAAATCGTATAGGTCGGCCGGTTTAATTTCCGTTTTAGCAAAATATCCGTCGGTTGCATACTGACGGGCTGATTTACGGAGAATCTTACCTATTTTCTTCTCTAATTCACGAACACCGCTTTCACGAGTGTACGATTCGATAATGGCTTCCAGCGTATCTTTGGGAAGTTTTATATCTGTCTTTTTAAGCCCGGTGGCTTCCAGTTCTTTCGGGACTAGATGTTTGCGGGCTATTTCAATTTTCTCTTCTGTGATATATCCGCTGACTTCAATCAGCTCCATACGGTCGAGCAATGGACCGGGAATTGTATTCAGGTTATTAGCTGTTGCAATGAACAATACCTTTGAGAGATCATAGTCCACATCCAGGAAGTTGTCATGGAACGAAGTGTTTTGTTCCGGGTCGAGAACTTCCAATAATGCAGATGAAGGATCTCCCTGGCGGTCTGCGCTGACTTTATCTATTTCATCCAAGATAAATACCGGATTAGAAGCTCCTGCTTTAATAAGGCTCTTGATAATCCGTCCCGGCATAGCGCCGATGTATGTCTTGCGATGTCCACGTATTTCCGCTTCGTCATGCACACCTCCTAAAGACATACGCACGTATTTTCGTTTAAGGGCGGATGCGATGGACTTTCCGAGTGATGTCTTACCAACTCCCGGAGGGCCATATAAGCAGATAATCGGTGACTTCATGTCGTCTTTTAGCTTCAGCACAGCCAGGTGTTCCAAAATACGTTCTTTTACCTTCTCCAATCCGTAATGGTCTTTATTCAACGTCTTCTCTGCATTCTTAAGATTCAGATTGTCGGTTGTATAAATGCCCCATGGGAGGTTAAGCATTGTCTGCAGATAGTTAAGTTGTACACTGTAGTCCGGTGACTGCGGATGGGTGCGTTCCAATTTAGCCAGCTCTTTCAGGAAAGTCTCTTTAACTTCCATGCTCCAATGCATTTTCTCCGCTTTATTGCGCATTTCTTCAATTTCCTGCTCTTGACCGCCGCCACCTAATTCATCTTGAATGGTTTTGATCTGCTGTTGCAAGAAATATTCACGCTGCTGCTGGTCAATATCTTCGCGAGCCCGCATTTGGATGGAGGCTTTTATTTCGGCTAACTGCACTTCACGATTCAGAAGCTCCAATAAGTGATAAGTACGTTCGCGCAAAGACTTGATACTTAATAAATCTATCTTTTCGTCTTTTTTAAACGGGAGATTCGAACAGATAAAGTTGATCAGGAACATCGGACTATTGATGTTTTTAATGGCAAACGCAGAATCCTGATGCATTGCATCTGACGACTTGATGTAACGCATTGTCAAGTCTTTGCAGGTTTCAACCAAAGCCTGGAATTCCTTATCGTCCTTACCCGGAATTTCTTCTTCCAAAATCTCAACCTCGCCTTTGAGATATGGATGTGTATCGGTAATACTCTTCAAGCTTAGACGCTTCATACCTTGAAGTATGACGGTTGTCGTTTGATCCGGCATTTCCAATACCCGGACAATTCGTCCTACAGTACCTATGTTGTGCAAATCTTCCAATTTGGGGTCTTCCGTATGCGCAGCTCTTTGACACACTACTGCTATGTCTTTATGCTTTTTCTCAGCATCACGTATGAGCTTTAATGAAGACTTTCGGCCAGCCGTGATAGGCAGGAATACTCCGGGAAATAATACCATATTACGGAGGGGGAGAACCGGAAGAATTTCACCAGATTTTATGTTTACATCAAATGCATGTTCATCGTTACCATCATAGTCGGTAATTAACGAGAAACCGTTGTCACTGACATCTTCCAATAAGTATCTTTCTTTCATCTTTTCGTTTTAATTTAGTTTATGCCATACAAATATGCATAAATCGTTTGCAAAGTTAATCGATTCTCTTTAATAATAAAGCACAGGTTTGAATAAAAACACAAAAACAATGCCAAAATGTAGGGTAATAAAGGGTAACTTCCATAATAATTATTTATTTTTGGCGGTACATAATAAATTAGTGGAATAAAACGGGTTTTAAGATCAGCGAATAAAATGTCGAATCCTTATTTTCAATTTAAGCAATTTACAGTGTGGCATGACAAATGTGCTATGAAAGTTGGCACGGATGGAGTACTTTTAGGCGCCTGGACTTCGGTTCAAGGAGCGCGTCGGGTATTGGATGTAGGCACGGGAACAGGATTGGTTGCTCTGATGTTGGCTCAACGCAGTCCGGCAGATGTGAAAATTGTAGCATTGGAAGTAGATACGGCAGCTGTGGAGCAGGCTAAAGAAAATGTAGCTCGTTCTTTTTGGAAAGAACAGATAGAAGTGGTTCAAGCAGATTTTAATCAGTATCATTCTTCCGGTAAATTTGATGTGATTGTCTCAAATCCTCCTTATTTTGTAGGCTCACTTAAATGTCCGGATGTACAAAGGAATGCCGCGCGTCATGACACTTCTCTGACTTATGAGGAACTATTGAAAGGAGTTGCCGGATTATTGGCTGAGGATGGGACTTTTACGGTTGTGATTCCGGCGGATGTGACAGATAGGGTGAAGGGTATAGCTTCTATGTGGAATCTGTATGCAGTCCGCCAACTGAATGTGATAACTAAGCCCGGAGGTGTTCCCAAAAGAGTGTTGATCGCTTTTTCTTTTGGTAATCGGGAGTGTGTGGTCGAAGAACTGTTGACAGAAATAGCACGTCACAAATATAGCGAGGAATATATAATGTTGACTCGGGAGTATTATTTGAAGATGTAAAATAAATGAGGCTAATATTTATTGTATTAGCCTCATCTTATAATCTTCGATTTGTCTCTTCCGTCGGGGTAGCGGGATTCGAACCCACGACCCCCTGCTCCCAAAGCGGCGTGATTATAAAGGATATTCAGCTACATGTCAGTCAATTATAATGATGCGAGCTAACCATTTCAAAGATAGTTCAAAGAACGCTATTTTGAGGGCTTCATTTTAGCCCTTTCTAACTCATGATTCAATAAAGCAATTTCTTGCTTTTGGGCGCTGTTTTCTCGCAGTACTTTCCGGAGTTGTTGCCGAAGAGAAGCGATTAATTTGTCTTTTTCTTCCATACATTTATATTTTAAAAGAAAACATAATGCGTAATTATAACAGAAAACAACACATCAGAGATTGCTACTTTTCAATAGCATTATCTATACTTTCCATATTAATGGGAATTGTTTCTATAATTATATCCATAATAGTTATTTGCAAATAGCAATTATCGAAACAATTAAAGAAGCAAAAGCTATAGCTACGGCAAGAATACTAAACCTCTTTGCTGTACGGTCGATTTTTCTCTCCCGTTCCAATCCCTGGAAAGCCCCTTGACTAGCAAAATCGCTTCCATAAGCATTTAGCGAATATGAATGCCATGTTTCATTTGATAGTTCGCCATATAGGCTTCCATATTCCTTCAATATCTCATTGACCTGCGCCAAGAGTTGCCAATCAGCTTCAAGGTTCAATTTTGCAAATTCAATCTTTCCATTATTCTTGTACGTTTCAAGAAGGATGGAATTCGCTATTTCTTGTGGTTTATTCATTTCTTATCAAGTTAAATCGAAATCTGTTTATATTTTAAATTAAAAGTTATGTTTAAAAAGTTACTTTACAATTATCGTATGCGTAAACTACGCAAATATTATATTGATTATGCAATGAAACAATCATCTAATTCCATTAATGCATTTTGCTATAAACGAGATGATGGTGGCCTAGATCTAGATGAGGTTGCCATTAGGTATATTGAAAATATATGTAATTATATTGTAAAAGGTATCCAATAGGATGCCTTTTAGTGTATTCTACATTTTCAATTAACTGGACTTCATGATCTTATAAGATCATTGTTTCTCATAGAATAGCAGTCCGACACGATCTATATGTTCGCCAATAGGAGTCCCTACATTTTTATTATAGTCAACTACATCAACTTTATACAATAACCCCAAATCTTCTATCTGGATATTTATATCCATTAGTTGGTTAAAAGTTATATTCTCTCCTACAGCTGCCAAATCTATATCAGAACCTTCCGAATAAGTTCCTTTTGCCCTGGAGCCAAAAATAAGTACCTTATCAATATTGGGGAAGCGCCGGAATACACTACAAATATCCGTTATTACTGTATCACTAAGACCGTACATAATCAAAACAATGTTCCCATTTCCATTCGTAGCTTTTCTTCATTCAACCTGCTATCAAGTTGTTTCAACAAAAGCGAATACTCCTCATATATTTTGCGTACAATTTCAATAGCATCACCTTCATTATAAGTATGCGAAGTAGTAACTCTAGCTTTTGCCATTCTACGCCAGCCGTCATGATCCGTGATCATATTATCTTCAAATGCCTTTTGAAGAGTGCCATTCGGACCTTGCACAAACTCGTAACCTTTATATTTCAACAGATCCTGAAGGACTTTCCAGCCAAGTTCAAAAGTATATTCAAATCTTTGTATCAGTCCTTCCATTTCAAGTTCAGATAAACTATCTGGAGTCTTATCAGATTCAGTTATATCCAGAATCCGCTTATTAGCCCGGTGAAAGCTGTCATATCTTTGTAACCAACGTATATCTTGTTCCATAATCAATTTATTATTTATTGGAAAAATACATCTTGTTCTTGAGTTCTACCTTTTCCAGATTCATCGTCCCATGTAAAAATGAACTTGTGGCTAGATTTATGACCACAACATAATAAAACTGATAGTTCTACTGAACCATAAGGTATAAGACTTGGAATTGGGAACATAGTAGGATCGCCGATTAGTTCTATAGCAGAATCAGCCTCCAATGTTTCAGAAGTAAAATCAATATTAGTAGCTTTGGCTTTGCCCTTATTGTATATTTTCATTTTCCAAATTGAGTTTCCTTTTCTATCAGTTGTTCTATACACATTAGCTTCTATCATAGCTTGTTTCTTTTCCAAAGATTCCGCTCTACTTTTCTCAATCTGATATTCATTCAGTTGTACTTGTTGTTTATTCAATTGTTCTTGTTGTTCATTTAATTTTTTCTGTTGTTGATTTAATCTATAAGTATGATTAAAATACATATAGATACCTCCTAAAAAGGTCAATGCAGTGATTAACCAGTTTATATTTTCTGCGATATTTTCCATTGTAACTTATATTTTAAAATAAATATTCATTATGGTTGTTTCAAAATATTATATCACTAAATCATTTGATAAAACTACTGGTCATATTCGACATACAATTATCAAAGATGGAAAAACTGTATATGACATGACTTTCAAGTTAGCCCCAAATAGTAATATTCCTTTTAGCCCCATTGATTTTCTAGAAGCATCTCTTAATGGTGAACAAACAATAATAGTGCCTCAATATTATAGAGAATTGCAGAATATTGCTTTTGAACTTCACTTGTTAAATGTGTGTAAGTCTAATGATGAAAAAAGGAAAACATCATTTGCAAATAATATAAAGAGTTTAATTAATAGAATTACATCTTTATTTACTTAATCTTAAGGCACTTACTTCCTTTAAAAGCATTTTGCAAAGATTTCTTTATGTAATCTTCTGCGTCAGCTTGTATTTGCCCTTTTATCACTTCAATTTCCTCCTGATTATATGAGAGCAATTCATCATATCCTCCCAAATACTCTCTGCCACATTTTACACATTTAATGGATTTATCGTCATTAAACTCAAAAGATTCAGTATCACCACACGTGATACAACGAAGTTTTCCTGTATATTGTTGTTTCATAACTCTTTCTATTTATTCATTAGTACATTAATTAATCTCTCCTTTTCTGCAAGAAGCTTATCCTTGCCTTCGATAACAGCTTTGAGGTGTTTAATCTCAAGTAATGCGTTTTCAAGTTTTTCTTTATTTTCTAAATTCAGAGTATCGATAGTATTATTTTGTCCAACAACAACACTGTTATCACCAATATTAGACTGATTGTTGTTTACTGAATTATCAAAGAAAATAGCAATAGGGACGTTGAAAATAGAAGAAAGTTCACGTAATAATGAAGTGTTTACGTCTTCTTTGTCAAGTATATCATATACAGCTTGTTTTGTTTTGCCTAGTCGTTTTGCCAGTTCTGCTACTTCAATATTTTGTTTAATCATTAACTCTTTGATAATCAGTCCAATTTTCATAAAATTAAGTATTAATTTAAAATAAAACAATATTTTATTGAAAAAAAATCAAGAAATTCTTGTTTTATATTCAAGCTATTCTTTAATTTGCACTATAAAGTTAACGCAAAACATTGATAACGCCAAAATAAAAGGGCAATAAAGTTAACAAAATAGATTATTTACTCTAAATCAATATATAGATATGGAAACGATAGGAAAAATAAAATTGGTGGTTTACAAAGAACACACGCTTGGGTATATTCTACCAGAATTACCTGATTCGGTTCAAATATTACATTCTTCACCTTTGAAAGGAGCGATTGGTACAACCAATTTGCAAAACAATTACCATATCAACGGCATGGATGAAATCAGGCTTGCAAGTGAGAGTGATTTTGATGAGTTTGGAATATCGTTTGATGGATATAGAAATTTATCCGAATACATTTATAAATCAAATAAGAAAATGAAGACAATTTTAGAAGTTTCACTACAAGAAGCAAGTAAAGCACAGGTTGCCATTAATGACAGTCTGCTACACACAGAGCTGACCCAAACCAGTACCAACATCTGGGAACTTCCAATTTATGACATGAATGATGGATATGAGTGTGACGGTGACGAAGAACTGAAAGATGAAATTCGTGAACTGTTTTCTTCTTGCGAAATTGCAGAAGAAGAGTATTCATTCACTGACAAAGAAACGGGAGAATAAGCTATATAATCCCGGACGAGTTTGATTGCTTTTCCGGGAACACGAAACTATAATATAATAATGTATATGGAAAATCAACTAGAAACTATCAAAGCAAATCTGCCTTACGGATACGAAAAGCAGATAGCGAAAGAAGTCGGATGTTCACAGGGTACAGTGCACAATATCCTTAATAATAAGCCTGCTTCTGCTCGATCAACCTACAAAGCAAAAGTATTGAATGTCGCTGTAAGAATGGCTAATGAAGCCCTCGAAGCTACAAAAGGAGTTTCCAGAGCGGCAGCTGAATTAGAGATTTTGCATCATGGATCTGCAAGCTGATTCTACCTTAACCAAGAGGGAGAATCAAATAGCAGGATTGGCTGCCTGTGGACTGGCAAAGAAGGAAATTGCCGACAGGCTAGGTACTGCCTACGGAACGGTAAATGTCTTATTGGATAAAGCCTATAAAAAGACAGGAACTAGCAAATTGAACGAACTTGGTGCTTGGTGGATAAATAGAGTATTTGCTCTACATATTGACTTCAAGCAATTGCAGAAATCATTAATTGCTCTTTCATTTCTTGGAATTATTGCCTTTCAGATTGCATTTGATTGCAACAATGATATTAACCGGAGCAGAAGGGCAAGAATAAGAAGAAATAGGATTGAAGAAGTATATGAACTCTAAAATCAATAATAATCAGGCAGCATAGCATAGAGGTGCAGATGTGTTTCAGTAATTAAAATCAGCTCAACACCATTCAAAAGTAACAAGAAACAGCCTATTATAGAGATTATGGAAAATTGCTTCGAAATGATGGTAGCCCGATGTATTAAAATTGGGACTGTTCAAACGCTAACGATGCTGGGACTACTTCCCGAAGTGGTAACGATATCCCAAGCGGAAGATATATACGGAAAACGCCTGATTACAGAATGGCGCGATAAAGCCTGGATAAAGTTTTATCCGGCAAATAATAAGAAAAGAGGGAAATATTACGTAAAACGGTCGGAACTGGAAACTGCCAGCGCAATGATGGATTTACATAATAAGATACCTGACAACATTATCAAACAATTGATGCAAGTATCATGACAGCAAAGGATGTACAAGTAGGGCAAACAATTTCTGCCGGTTTCTTTTTCCGCTGCGGGCATTTGGGAGACGAAACTGATTATACTCGCATTGTTGGCGTAGTTGTACGTAAGCTGGAATGCTATAATCAGGTACTTGTAGACGTCGATTTAGAAAAATCGTTTAATAGTCCCAGCAAATCAGTGTGGGTGCAATTAGACAAATCAGAATTTAGTATTAATAGTTAATTTTTTCATTATGAGCAACATGGTTCAAATTAAAGTGGAGGAACTGAATGCACTTCCAGCAACGAAAATTGTCGAAAATGAAAGCGTACAAGCAAAGTTTATTCAGATGTACAACGCCATCTGGGGAACCGATAAGGGAGAGCAGATGTATCACAAGGAAGTATTCAACTTTCAAAAACTACTGAGAGATAATCCGGACGTGGCGTCATCAAGCAAGATGTCACTATACGGCTGCTTCCTTGATATTGCAGTTAATGGTTTGACGCTCGACCAGACAGGGCATCCTCTGTGCTATATTCTTAGCCGTAACTGCAAGACAGGAAACAAGAACGAAAAAGGATACGATGTCTACGAAAAACGGGCGTATGTCTCTGTTACCGGCTATGGAGAACTAACTATGCGGATGCGTGCCGGTCAGATTAAATATGCCGATAATCCGGTGGTTGTCTATGAGGGAGACCACTTCAAGGTATCTCTCGTTAACGGAGTCAAGAATGTAGAATATGAAGCGCAATGCCCACACAAATCAACCAAGGTGATCGCTGCCTTTATCCGAATCGTACGAAACGATAATTCAGTAGACTATCAGTGGATGATGGAGGGTGATATAGACCGTCTGCGGCGTTACAGTGAGAAAGCAAACTCCAAGTGGGATGACCGACAGGGAAAGAAAGTGTTAGGTCAAGCTAATGCGTTGTATACTTCCAACGGTGGCGGTATTGACCCCGGATTTCTTGAGAACAAAATGATTAAGCACGCCTTTGACGCATATCCTAAGGTACGTACTGGTAAGTTCACAATCATGGCAACAGAACAAGAAGAGGAAGAAATCATTGATTACGGGTTGATGGATGAGACAATCGTTAATGAACCCATCCAATCGATAGATAACCCGAATGTTCCTTTCGGAGAAGAAAAACAGTTAGAAGCTCCGGAACCTGTACAAGTAGCGGTTTCAAAGGATGATGAAGAAGGGGGATTCTAGTAATTAACACTTAATACATAGATTATGGCAACAGATTTAATAAAAATAGACGAAGTGAAAGTTATCGTTTCATCTTTTCCGGAAATTATTGGAAAAAACAGCGACTCTGTAAAAAGGTGTAATGAAGCCGGACAAGCTCTTCTTGACACCATTCAAGGTGAAGGTATGAATGAATTGATAGACCAGGCAGCGGCAGATTATTTGAAGAAGGTGAATATTACTATCAAGAATATGGATGAACGCCGCAAGCCTATCACACAGATATTCGACAGGATACGTTCTTTCTTCACTTCACAAGAAAGGGAGATAGACCCTAAAAATTCATTATCCATTCCTGCGAAAGTGTTGGCTAAGCGCAATGAATATGCCCTATATAAGTATGAACAGGAGAAAAAAAGGCAAAAAGAGGCAGAAGAAAGAGCAAAAATAGAAGCAGAGAAGGCGAACTATCGAAAAGCAATTGAAGATAGCCTCCTTTCTTATTTCAGCCTGTACCTTTCCTCTAAAGTAGCTGAATTGCAGAATATCTTTTCAGGTCTTACTTATGAGAACTTCGATCGTCAGGCTGTAGGGATTACGATTTTTCAGATGGATTATCCAAAATCGCATTTCGATAAATTCTGTTATGAATCCGCTACGTATTACCTGAATAAAGAGATTAAGAATGAAATCCGGAAAAGCGTATTAGAGGGCAAGTATGAGCAATATGCACAGCAATACAAATCCCATCTGTCAAGCATCCGGCAGGATATTCTCGACCGTATTCCATCTAAGAGAAAAGAATTGGAAGAGTTAGAATCCATTCGCAAGATGGATGCAGCGAAGGCAGCTAAGGCCGATGAAGAACGGCGGAAACGGGAAGCCGAAGAAACGGCGAAGCAGATGGCGGAGATAAAGAAGAATGAAGAAGAAGCCAAACAGGCTACCGCAATGAAAGCACAAAAGGATGCCATAGGCAGCTTGTTCGATGCTTCTGCTGCTGTAATCGCTCCTCCTCCGACAAATGCAAAGGTTAAGGAAAAGATTGTAGTTACTCATCAGCAAGGCTTTCTTGATATATTCCAAATGTGGTGGCTAAATGAAGGTCAATCACTTCCGGTTGAAGAGCTGGAGAAGATTTTCAAAAAGATGATTGGATATTGTGAAAAGCAAGCTAACGGTAAAGACCAGATACATATCCAGTCCAAGTTCATCCGTTATGAAGCGGAGGTAAAAGCAAAATAATCATGGCAAATCCGGATTCGTATTATTTACGTGCAGAAGTCAGCAACTCAGACCTGACAGAGCTTAAGAATTACCTTTATCCCCGTCCACAATACGGGGATAAAGAAAAGGCTTTCAAGTTCGGAACACTGATAGACGCTTTGATTACCGAGAATGACCGTGTTCGATATGACAAGTTGATGGTGGATGATTACGTGTACACAAAGGAAGAATTTGAATTAGGGATTGAAATGCGCAAGGCTCTCCGCAAAGAAGCTGAAAAAGACAGATTTTTAGCCGTCGTTCTGGAACAATCTGATACGCAAAGATTCATGGTTAACAAGCAACATGAATTTCATTACGGGAACTTCGCCTATCATCTTGATACGCGTTGCAAATGGGACTGGTGGTTATCTGATTTCCACTTCGGAGGGGATTTGAAAACAACCTTCGCTGAAACTCAGGCACAATTTGATGAAGCTATCGACTTCTTCGACTGGGACCGTTCCCGTGCCTGGTATATGGATATTGCAGGAAGTGAACAGGATTTCATTTATGCAATCTCAAAAAAGAATTGCAAAATATTCAAGCATTTTATCACCGATCGTAGCCATCCTTCATATATCAGAGGAAAAGAGAAATACGAGGACCTTGCTTTCAAATGGTGGCAATTGATGGTCTGATTATATTTTATCATAAAAATAATATGAATTTACTTATTACATCAAAAGAACAGATATTGGCTGAATTAACCAATATAGATTCATTTCTCAATATTACTATGAGTGAAGATGCGGCAGAAGCTGTACAACGTGGCAATGACTTAGCTGTATATGTTGCCCGCTCCGGCAAACTGCTTGCGGATTCGAAATACTGGCTTAATGAGACAATGAAGTTCGAGGTTATGCAAACGCTCGTTGATACAGCTAAAAATGCGAAAGCGACAGCAACAGCGATAAATGCCCTAATCAGTTCTTTATGTCGGGAGGAACGATACCTCGTTGATTGGTGTGAACGTTGTAACCGGACGGCAACACATCAATTATCATGGTGCGTAACTGTGATAAGTAAAGCAAAAGAGGAAATGAAAATGGCCAGTATGTATAACAATAAAAAGTAATCATTATGAGAACCCTGAAAAAAATCACAATCGGACTGGCCGTTATCGGCCTGTTTACAGCATTATCTTTCTCTCAAAGAGAAGATGCAACATCAAGAGAAATAACTACGGCTGCCGTCATGGGAGTTGTATCAACGTTTAGTATTATCACTTTATCAACTAAAGAAGATTATGGAACAAGTAAAAAATGAGATCAAAAAGGCAGTCGTTAAGAAAGATCGGCTGAATGTAGTGTACAATGAGCGTTTTTCTGAATCAAACTACACAAATGTAATAAACAAGAGCTGTGATCAGATTATTCACAGTGATTTAAGAGAAGCGTTTAGCCGTCTTAAATTGCATCTTGTTGTATTGTGTGAGCAGCCGGAAGCATCTAAAATCGATAAGGATAGTTTTACTTCTCCTGGCTATGCAGAAACCTTAGAAAACTATATTATTACAGGTTATGCGAATGACAGTGTCGATGGGGTTTCCGGAATAACTATCATGGGATCCAAACTTCTTCAGTCCGGCAAAGTCGTTGACTTGAAAATCTTCGTTCCTCTCCTTGATGCAGATTACCCTTACTATGAAGAATTGAGTATTGATGCTGCTGTATGTGATGCTGAAGTAGAAAGTTACCTGTTTGAAGAGAAATGGGGAATCAGACAAGAACGTCTCGATTTCGAAACCGATGAACCGGAAGAAGCTATCGTAATGGAAGAAGAAAAGCCGAAGAAGAGAGGGCGAAAAAAACAGATAGATGCTCCTGCACCTCTTGACGCGACCGCATAACTTACAATCACCATAGGGGGGAATTATCCCCCTATAAAATACTCTAAATCATGAATATCGAATTAAAAGGAGATAACTTTGAATTATCATTCAAGTATAAGCCTTCCATTGTAGATAGGGTCAGACAAATTCCCGGAAGACGTTTTGATGGTGCTAAAAAAGTTTGGATAGTTCCAACTCGGAGTAGGGTTGACCTTGAAAGAATGATTTATCAAATACGACAATTTGAGAATATCAATTGGGTAAATGGTACAGAAAAAAAGGAAGAAGATATTGCTTATGATATTCCGGAATTGCCGGATTTAACCGTTCCGCACAATTTGAAAATCCAGCCTTATCCTTATCAGCTTAAAGGCATTGCTCGAGGACTAGAACTAAAACGGTTTATGAATTGTGATGAACCGGGACTCGGTAAGACATTGCAGAGTATAGCAACAATTAACCTCGCAGACGCTTTTCCTTGTCTTGTTGTATGCCCTTCATCATTAAAAATCAACTGGCAACGTGAATGGGAAAAATTTACGGATAAAAAGGCGATGATCCTAACCGACAAGGTACGTGATACATGGACTTTTTTCTTTCAGACAGGAATGCATCAGGTATTTATTGTTAACTATGAATCATTAAAGAAGTACTTTGTACAACGTATAAAGAAAGCTGAAGGCTGGACGCTGCGAGATGTGGAATTTAGAAACTCAATCAATTTATTCAAGTCTGTTATCATTGATGAAAGCCATCGTTGCAAATCTGCATCAACCCAGCAGGCTAAGTTTTGCAAAGGTATTTGTACCGGCAAAGAATGGGTTATTGAATTGACGGGAACACCGGTGGTAAACCGGCCTAAAGATTTGATTCCGCAGTTGGCTATTTTAGATCGAATGAACGATTTCGGTGGATATAAACCATTTGTTGATAGATATTGTTCTGGACAGAGAGAAGCATCAAATTTGAGAGAATTGAATTTTAACCTATGGAAGTACTGTATGTTTCGTCGTGAAAAGTCACTTGTCCTCACGGATCTTCCCGATAAAATACGGCAGGTGAATACTTGCGAAATTACAAACCGCAAAGAGTATATGGATGCAGAACGCGACCTTATTATGTATCTACAGAAATACAAGGACGCTGACGACGATAAGATAGCTAAGGCAATGCGCGGCGAAGTGATGGTACGTATCAATATTCTACGGCAGATCTCCGCTCGCGGCAAAGTACGTGATGTTATTGAATTTGTGAAAGACTTCCGGGAGAATGGGAAGAAGATAATTCTCTTTTGTTCTCTTCATGAAGTAGTAGACCAACTGAAACGTTACTTTCCTACCGCCGTATCGGTTACCGGCAGAGACTCACAGGACGAGAAGCAAAGAGCCGTAGACGCCTTTCAGAACAATCCTAAAGCGGATATTATCATTTGCTCCATAAAGGCTGCCGGGGTTGGTTTAACGCTTACTGCGTCGAGCAATGTCGCCTTTGTTGAGTTTCCTTGGACGTATGCTGACTGCTGTCAATGTGAGGATCGGGCACACCGTATCGGGCAAAAGGATTCTGTTACCTGCTACTATTTCCTTGGCCGTCGAACAATAGATGAAAAAGTTTATCGGATCATTCAGGAGAAGAAGAATATAGCTAATGCTGTAACAGGTTCTACCGAGGATATTGAAGAAAATATAGTCGATATGGTTGCACGTATCTTTGATACTGATTATGATGATGAATAATTTAAGTCTGCAAAGATATGAATCTAATCAGGCTGAACTGGTGACCAAATAATTTCTCCATTGATATATCTGAAGTGTATTGAGGAACGGTTTGCAACCTTCTCTCCTGAAAAAGTAAATTCTTTACTAAAATTCTCACTTTCATGGTTAATGGTAATAACCAATGTATCATTTGTCGTGACTTTCTCTGTATTGATTTTATAAGATACAGATGTTTCAAGTCTACTTGAAGGGCGGATTGTTCTATTACGATATATTGTTGACATATATTTGTTTTTTTGCAAATATAATAATAATAATAAACTAATAAGCCTTGGGCGGCTTTATAAAACCCAATATTAGATTATGAATAAACTTGGAATTTTGGCGGCTATCGTATTTGTCGCAATTGTTGTGGGGTGTTTTGTTACCATCCCTTATTATAACGTTTGGCAGCAAGAAATGTCTGGAAAGGCTGAATTTGCTAAAGCAGAACAAAACCGTAAAATAAGGATTGAAGAAGCTAAAGCAAATCTGGAAGCTGAAAAGTTGAACGCCCAAGCTGAAATCGAACGTGCTAAAGGTGCTGCAGAAGCGATTAAAATTGAAAATGGAAGTATTACCCCTGCATATATCCAATATTTGTGGGTACGTCAACAAAGCAATCTGAATGATAAAACTGTGATATACATACCAACGGAGACAAATCTTCCAGTTTTAGAAGCGGCAAAAAATAAATGATAAATCAGCTATGCGGTAGATTTTTCGTTTACCGCATAGCTCAAATCCAAACAGAAAGGAGTCAATATGCGTGAAGATATAATGTATGTTATCGTTTATCCAAACGGCCTTATCATAATGAATACGCAGAAATATTACCGAAGTCTCTGTATTGAAAAATGGTGTGAAGGATGCTTCCGACCATGGAAACAATGGTATAAATCGGAGAAATGAATTTTATATGCAAAGCTGTAGATATAGCAATAATCAATAATGCTATATGCAAAGTTGCAGAAATATTAGATAATATAAAGATAAATCAGGAATGAATCATAAGAAAGATTTTTTGGAATGGAAGGAAAGTACATTCACAGAAATATGTGATAACTTATCAGATGTAGTATGTACAGATAGGAAATTGAATGTTGGTGATAAGGTTATCTTTAAAAACAAGCATGGTATAAAGTTTGGTCCTTTTGAGGTATTAGGGTTTTGTAAACCTGATAATGGTGGAGGATGTGTATTTCTGGATAAGAGTAGTTATTGGTTTCCTGCTCCACTTGATAGCCTTACAATCATAAAGTAGAATGGTTTTAATCAAATTAGATACAGAAATGAATAAGAATATAGTCGTAAAGAAAGAAAAGCCTATCTGTCAATTAGAGGGGCTCCCGGGAGTAAAGAGGGATAAAATATATGCGTATTGGTTCAAGGATATAAACGACATAGAGGCAACTCTTGAACTTGGATATGCCTGTACTTCTGCTGGAAATAACGGAGCTATAAACGTTTGGAAGGATGATACAGGAATGATTCGCGGTGAATTAATGCGACACTTAGTAGTTGTTGAAAAAAGAACGTTTGTCAGCTATGCAGAAGTGGAAAAATGCGTTAGTGATTGGCTTGAAAGAATTAACCCATAACTGATAAGAAATGAAAACTTATGTAATCACACTCTCACAGTTTTTCCCGGTAGGACATAGTCAATCAGGGAACGAGACGAATTTCAAATATGAGTTTCTTTTGGGGCAACTCTGCCCTGATTGTGAAGTGGAACAGGATTTATCGGGGGAAGAAATTTCCCGATGCAACAGTTGTATAAGAGCCTGTTTACGTCCGAAACTTCACACCATACGAGCCAATTACCCAATGTGGGAGAAGCGTATTAAAGAGGTTCAAGCTGGGCTAGCTGTTCTTTCCGTCCGGCAGTGGATTGGAAAGCCTTATCGCAGCTCACAGATTGAAGTTGTAAAGCTGACATCGGAGAATGGCATAGGGATACAGAAATTAGCGTTTTGCGGAGCGTTGTCACATTTCAAAATTGAAAATGGTATAAACACACCACTAACAGAGGAACTAGCCAATAATGACGGACTATCGTTTAAAAATTGGATTGAATGGTTTAATGGCTATGATCTGAATCAACCTATGGCAATTATTCATTTTACAAAATTCAGATATTGATAACAAAGGAAAAGATATGAATAAGATAGCATTAGAAATTACTTCCGAAGGATGGGAGATTACCGTAATTATTGACGGTAAAGAGTATAAAGAGAAGTATGTTGCAACTGCAACTGGAGCAAAAAGTATTGAAGGCGATTTTGAAAGCGAAGATGATATACCGGAAGAAGTATATGATGCTTTAAATTCCACTTTCCCGTTCGAGTGTATGCAGGCATTATATTCTATTGAGGATTAACTATTACCAAAAAATAATGTATAATTGAATGAAACGTCCACAGAGTAATGGGTTATTTGAAATTACAGGAAGTCAAGAGAAAGAACGAGGTTTCTGCTGCATGAAGCTGATAACTTTTCTTTCCGCTAATAATGTAACAGACTGGGATGAATGGCATGGAGCGCATCTTTCTGCAATGTCAGGGAGATGCCCCTACGCTTCGCAGTGCCCGATTCATGAGAGAACGATAGCAGTAGTAGGTAGAAAACCAATACAATTTAGCTTATTTTGAATAATGTCTAAAGAAAAGTGTATTTTGTGTGGAAAAGAAACGGTATCGGTTATTAAGATCGGTACCGACTTCATGTGTTATAATTGCTATGCAGATCAGCGTAATCCTCCGCGTTCTAAAGAAGTACATAATAACGAGGAAGCTCGCATACAAACAGAGTTCTTCAAGCTTATTCCTCTATACTTTCCAAATATACCTGATAAACTCATATTCGCGGTCCCAAACGGTGGAAGCCGTCATATACGAGAAGCTGCTAATCTCAAACGGCAAGGAGTAAAGCCTGGGATTTCTGATGTGATCGTACTAATTCCTAAAAAGGGTTTTGCTTCTCTCTGCATAGAGTTTAAAACGAGGGTAGGGAAACAGTCAGAAGAACAGAAAGAGTTTCAAAAACAAGCGGAATCATGCCGTAATAAGTATGTGGTAGTCCGAAGTGCATCACAGGCAATCGAAGAATTACGAAAATATCTTTCTTAATAGAATTGAAATTTGTAATACTGAAATTCCACAGATTGAAATAGCTTTTATGTGATAGGGGAGAGGGCATCTATTTTTTATATCTTTGCTCTAAAATTACAAGTATGACATTTGAAGAAGCAGTATCATTAGTTGATAGGATAAAAGAGCAAGTTATCGGTGTACCTGTTAAAGGCCGCTTGATTGAATCTTTGTTCATTGGGCCTACAAACTGGAATGAAATGCATGTTTTTATGAATATCTGTCTTCAAAAAGGGGAAGATGAAGCTATTGACGAGTTTATTGGAAAAAGTTTCTCTGTGTATGGTAGGTCTGTTACCTATATTAATCCAGATCTTCCTCGGTGGGATGTTACGATACTCGATGATTGGGAGAAAATAATATCTAATTAAGAGGAGTTCTATAAATTAAAATATTGTAGTACAGTTGTTTATATGGTTC